>Ga0114954_1000122_pt1 | contig 28639 bp, 18 predicted proteins | sample Porto_4metaG_FD_87299 | JGI IMG/M metagenome (GOLD analysis project Ga0114954, IMG submission 87299) | Marine algal microbial communities from Porto, Portugal - Porto_4 metaG | ecosystem: Host-associated > Algae > Red algae > Unclassified | place: Portugal: Porto | collected 2015-02-02
CAGCTGTACGCGCACACCTTGGGGGCTGAGTTCGTAGCGCAGTGATTCGCTTAGGCCGACCAGGGCGTGCTTGGCGCTGCAGTATGGGGTGTAGCCGAAGACGCCGGTGAGGCCCGCCACCGAGGCGATGTTGATCAGGCGCCCGCGGGAACTCTTGAGAAAGGGGAGTACCGCGCGGGTGGCGTTGAGCAGGCCGAAGAAGTTGATCTCCATCACCTCGCGAAAGTCCCGGGTCTCCAGGGCCTCGAAGTAGCCCTCGCGCAGGATGCCGGCGCTATTGATCAGGGCGTCGATGCCGCCGCGGGCTTCGCCGAGGGCGGCCAGAACGCGAGCGGTCTCGGCCTCGTCGGTAATATCGAGCGCGGCGAGATGGACGCGGGCGTCGGGCGCGCCGTCCAGCAATTGCGCCTTGGCGGCCTCCAGTCGCGTCGTATCGCGTGCCACCAGGGTGACAATGGCGCCTTCATCGACCAGGCGTTCGGCCAGGCTCAAGCCGAGCCCGGACGAGCCGCCGGTGATGACCACGTGTTTGTCGGTGAACATGGTGCAGCCTCCTCAGTTGTTGCCGCGCGGCGCGGGGCGCGCGGGAGAGTCGTGATCTGGTGCGGTGCGTCGAAGCGCTGCCCGGACCCGGACCCGGGGCCGGGCAGTGACCATCATTCGTTGCTGCTGGCGCAGGCTGTCGCCGGGCATGCGCAGGGCCGCCGGGCGGTAGGGGTTGATGGTGTTGATGCCGTTGATGAAGAACTTGCTCTCGCCCCAGGGCAGGTACTGATCGCCCAGCGTCAGCGTGAGGTCATGGTCGGCGATATCGAAGGTGCCGTAGACATAGGCCTCGGTAAAGGCGGTGCCCTTGAAACGCGATAGGCGGTGGTAGTTGTGATCATCGAGAGGCTCGTTGCGCTCGTAGCCATTGGTCAGGCTGCCGAAAGGCACCTCGTGGCGTTCCTGATAGGCGTCGCACCAGGCCTTGCCGGCGATGCGGGCGCCGAAGTTGCGATACTCGAGATCGAACTGTGTGGTGAAGATGATCGGGGTCGAGGTCAGCTCGCGCTCGGAGTAGTTGGCCCGGCCGTCGTCGATATCGCGGCCGCCGGCCGGGTTATAGCCGCTGGCGCCTGGATCGGCGGTGGCGGCGTTGCCTTGAAACAGGTCGTCGCGACCGGCGGATTCGGCGCTCCAGATGGCGCCGGCGGCCAGCGAGCCCGAGAACGTCACCTTGACCTCTCCGGTCTCACAAACTCCAGCGCCAGGGCGGTGGGCGTGCCAAGCGCGAGATAGGCCGGCAACAGGCAGGTGGCCGTGGTCGATAGCGCACGGCAGGAGGGCGCGACCTTGGCGGCCTTGGCGCCGGGACCGGGTGATCGGGCACAAAGGTATCGGCGCGCAGGGCAAGCGTGCGCGAGGCGAGGCGGTGTCATGGCGTAGTCCCTTATTGTTTTCGTCCATCCGGCAAGGGCGATGTCGCTCGCCGGCGTGGCTGGGGCCTATCGTTACAGGCTCATGTCGTTGTCGTTGTCGTCAGTATCGACGGTGGCGTCGAGTGTCGCAGTCTGTTCGCTCTTCTGTTCTGTCGCTCCTTTTGTTCGTCGTCGGTCGGTGGCTTGCGTCGGTTCACATCGGCCCAGCTGCATCGGGCGTATCGCCCCTGGCCCCTGCTAACGTGGCGGGCCAGGGTGACGGCCAGGTGGCGGTCGCCGTCACTGCCAGCGGCAGGGCACCGGAAAGGCGGCGAGGTGCTCCTTGAGCGCATCGAGGTCGGCCGGCTTGGCCTCGCCCACTGTCAGGACCGCGACCAGGCCGAGTTTGGGGTCCTGTTCGACGTCGACCCGCACGGAGTTCGGGCCGAGAACCGACTCTGCGCTGGCACGGTAGACGCGCTTGACCGCGTCCTGCCTTAGCGCGGGTTTGAACACCTTGCCCACTGCTGTCAGCGGTATGGCATCGAGGATCCAGATATCCTTTGGCAGCGCCGCCTGTTCGGCGATATGCGCTCGGCAGTGGGCCTTGAGCTCCTCGGCACCGACGGTGCGACCGGGCTGCAGGCTGACATAGGCCACCGGCAGCTCTCCCACCCGGTCGCAGGGTTTCCCGACCGCAGCCGCCATCTGCACGGCCGGGTGGCGATAGAGCGCGTCCTCGATCATCAGAGGGTCGATATTGTGGCCGCCACGGATGATCAGGTCCTTGGAGCGGCCGGTCAGCCATAGATAGCCATCGGCGTCGCGGCGGGCCAGGTCGCCGGTGTTGAACCAGTCACCATCGACCCAGATGTCGCGGTTCTTGGCCTCGTCGGTGTAGCCCGCGAAGACGTTGGGGCCACGAATGATCAGGCTGCCAATCTCGTCGATATCGCAATCGCGCACCCGCTGCCCGGCGTCATCGAGCATCACGACGCGGGCGCCGGTATAGGGCAGCGGCAGGCCCACCGAGCCGGTGCGGCGCTCGCCCTCCAGCGGGTTGGCCATGCTGCCGCAGGTGCCTTCGGTCATGCCAAACCCCTCGATCAGCGGCAGCCCGGCGAGTTCCTCGAAGTGGCTGTGCACGGCTCGTGGCAGGGGAGCTCCGCCACTCAGTGCGCTTTTGAGCGAGGAGATGTCGGCCTCGTCGACGGGTAACTCGAGCAGGCGGGAAAAGATCGCTGGCACCCCGCTGAAGAAGCTGACCCGGTGGTGCTCGACGACCCTCCAGAAGTTCTCCATCAGCGCCGGTGTGCGGAACCCAGCGGGCGTTGCCAGCAAGATTTCGGCGCCGATAAGCAGCGGTAGAAGGCCGGTGATCAGCACCGCGTTGACGTGGAACAGCGGCAGGCCACAGAGAATCACCGCCCGTTCGTCGTGGCGAAACAGCATCTGCATCATCGCCACGTTGGCCACCTCGTTGGCGTGGCTGTGAGGAGCAAGCTTGGGGGTTCCGGTGGTGCCTCCGGTATGAAAGAGCGAGGCGATATCGTCAGGTGCGATGCGCCGACCGCTGGTCATGGCGTCGTCGGGGGCTCGATCGAGCAGGGCGTCGAAGTCGTCGCACCAGTCATGGCTCGGCAGCGGCTGCATCTTTCGCACGCTGGCGGCCTGTTCGGCCGTCATGAAACGCGTCGCATCGACGTAGAGTACGCGCTCAAGGCTTGGCACCTGCTCGATGAGGCCCTCGACCTTGTCCCAGATGTCGCTGCCCGGGAAGGGCGCCAGGGCGACCAGGACTCGGGTGCCGGCGGCGTTCATGATGGCGGCGATATGTTCGGGTTCGAGCAGCGGGTTGATCGGGTTGACGATGCCGGCGGCCTCGGCCCCCCACAGCGTGATATGGGTCTGGGGCAGGCTCGGGAGCAGAAACGACACCACGTCCTGGGGGCCGATACCCAGCCCATGGAAGGCGTTGGCGGCCTGGACGATGCGTTGCCACAGGTCCTGATAGCGATAGGCGATGCCATCTTCCTCGGATCGCCCTTCGAACAGGAAACGCAGGGCGATGCGCTCGGGGAAGCGCGCGGCCGATGCCTCGATCAGCGCCGTCGTGCTTGTGGGCAGCGCCAGCGATTCCCAGGAGATGGCTTCGATGGCGCGCAGGCTCTCGGCGTCACGAATCCGTGGGAACCTGGCGATAGTGTCGAGGAGGATGTCGACCATGCAAACTCTCCTGAAAAAGGGCGAATCGGGGGATACGTCCAGCACCTAGCGTGCAATCCACTGCATCACGGCCAGCACCTTGTCGGTGGTGGTGGTGTAGGGCGGCGTCAGCAGTTTCATGGGGTCGACGATGCCTTGGCGATACACCGGGCGCAGCTTGGAGAAGTTCATGAACCCATCGCGGCCGTGGTAGTGGCCCATGCCGCTGGCGCCGACGCCGCCGAAGGGCATGTCATGCTGGCCGACGTGAAGCAGGCAGTTATTCACCGATACGCCGCCGGACAGGGTGCGAGTGATGTAGGCATCGCGGGTCTCGGCGTCCCGGGTGAACGGATAGAGCGCCAGCGGGCGAGGGCCGCGATTGACGTACTCGATGACCTCCTCGCGGTCGCGATAGGTCTTGATCGGCAGCACGGGACCGAAGATCTCTCGCTGCATCACCACCATGTCGTCGCTGACATCGAGCAGCAGCAGCGGGGGAAACTTGCGTGTGGCGGTGTCGCCGCGCTCGTCGTTGGTCAAGAACACCACCCTGGCGCCCTTGGCTTTGGCATCGTCGACGGTGTCCCACAGGCGCTGGTAGGCCGCCTCATCGATGATCGAGGTGTAATCGGCGCTGGCAAGGTCCGGATATCGCTGGGTAGCCAGGCGGCGGGCGAGGGCGACGAACGGCTCGACGCTTGACTCGGGTAGAAACAGGTAGTCCACAGTGGTGCATATCTGGCCGGCATTGAGGAGTTTCCAGAACATCAGACGGCTGGCGGCGGTGGCCAGGTCGAAATCCGGAGCGATGATGGCGGGGGACTTGCCGCCGAGTTCCAGGGTCACTGGGGTCAGGTTGTCGGCGGCACTGGCCATCACCTTGCGTCCGGTGGCGGTGGAGCCGGTAAATAGCAGATGGTCGAAGGGCAGGCGCGAGAAGTGCGGTCCAATCTCGCCGTCGTCTTCGATGAAGACGAGCTTGTCCTCGGGCAGGTACTGGGGGCTGATCTCGGCCAGCAGGCGCGTCAGGCATCGCGAGCGATCCGACATCTTGACCATGGCGCGGTTACCGGCGGCGAAGATGCCGACCAGGGGCGCGATGCTCAGGTTGAGTGGGAAGTTCCAGGGCACGATAACGCCGACCACGCCCAGTGGCTGTGGAATGACGCGATTGACTGCGCCCGGGTACAGCGTCAGGTCGACCTTGCGGCGCTGGGGTTTCATCCATCCCTTCAGGTGCTTGATCGCATCCTTGATATCGCCGAGGACCACGACGAATTCGCAGAACTGTGTTTCCTGGCTGGAACGGTTGCCGAAGTCATCGCAGATCGCCTGCACGATGGCCTGCTGGTGATCCTGCATCATGCGCGATAGCGCCTTGAGGCACTCGATGCGCTCTTTAGCATTCGGCATTGGGGCGGCCAGGTGGGCTCGGCGTAGGCCGTCCAACTGTGCACTGAGGCATTCGAAGTGGTCGGTGGGTGGCGTGAGTGGAGCGTTCATGCGTTGATTCCAGGGACAGATGAGGACGCCGATGCGGCGTCGAGGGGATGTTCTGCCCAGTCGTTGGCGCGATCGGTGACGATGGCGGCGTGGAGGTCACCGCTGCCGGTCAGGTGTGACGTCATTCCCGGCAGCGGCTCGCTGAAGGACACCGGCGTGATGGCCTCGGCGCGGTCCTTGTCGAACACGGGTTCCTTCGACCAGGCGTACTCGCTCAGGGCGAGAATGGTCAGAGAGGGATTGACGCCCAGGTTGCCGGGAATCAGCGAGCCATCGATGACGCGCAAGTTGTGGTAGCCGAACACCTGGCCTCGTTCATCCACCACGCCGTTGTCGGCGTCGGTGCCTATGGCGACACCGCCCATGAGGTGAGCGGTACTGGGGGCACCGGTCAACACCTCGGTGATGACATTGCCGGCATCGCCGCCGCCGGCGGCCTCGACGTAGTGACGGGCGGCCTCGTGGGCAATCGGAAAGTAGTTCGACAGCGCGCGATCGCCCTTGTCCTGATACACCGACCAGGTCGGCCGGAACAGGGCATACCAAGGTCGCTTGGTGTTGACGTGGACGAAGGTGTCACGGGTCTGCATGACCAGAAAGATGATCGAGTGGCGCGCCTTGCCTATCGGGTTGAGCATGCGCAGCGTCGTTAGTGGCTGGCGCAGGATGTTGATCAACATGCTTACCGGTCGTGGAACGCCGCCCTGGGCATCGGTCAGCGGAACGGCACTCTGCAGGGCGAAGGTGGCATCTCCGTAGCGTGGGAAGCGATTGATCTCGATGCGGGTTTCATCATCGGGATCGAACATAGAGGTGATGGTCGGGCCTTCGCAGATGTCTTCTGGCACGCCAGTTCTGTTGGAAAACTTGGCGGTATTGACGATCAGGGTCTCGGAGTTGGTGCGTATCTGGCGGCCGAGTTGGGAGGAAATGGCCGGCAGCGTCTTGTCGACGTCCCGGGCCTTGAGCAGCATCGGAATGCTGCCGAAGACGCCGGCGGATACCACCACGCCCCGAGTCCTGATGCGATAGGGTTTCTTGAACAGATGCGCTGTGGAGGATCGCACCGTGACCTCGTAGCCGGCGGAGCCATCGCGCTTGCCCTCGGCATCGGGTAGCGGCTCGATGCGCGTCACCTCGCTTTCGGCGCGGATTTCCACGCCGTTGCGTTCGGCGAACCACAGGTAGTTCTTGGTCAGAGTGTTCTTGGCGTTGTGGCGACAGCCCATGGTGCAGCCGCCGCAGTAACGGCAGCTGTTGCGCTCGGGGCCGTTACCGCTGAAGTAAGGGTCGCCGCGCTCGGCGCCGCTGACGTCACCGGGGGTCTCAGGGAACAGCACCCCGGTATTGACCGTCTGGTAGGTGTCTTCGCGTCCCATTCGACGCGCGGTTTCCTGTAGTGCCTCGTCGGCGGCGTTCTCGTACTGGCTGCGGGTGACGCCGATCATGCGCTGAGCCAGGCCGTAGTAGGGCAGCAGGCGAGCCTTCCAGTCCGGATGGACCCGTGTCCAGGCATCGACGCTGAAGACGTCGTCCTTGGGAATCAGGTGCACATTGGCATAGACCAAGGAGCCGCCACCTACGCCGACCCCGTGAAGAGCGGTGATCTTTTGTGTCAACGTCACCTGCAGGTTGCCGGTCAGGCCGATGGCGGGCGCCCACAGAAACTTCTTCAGATTCCAGGAATTGGAAGAGAATTCCTCGTCCTTCCAGCGTCGGCCCTTCTCAAGCACCAGCACCCGATGCCCTTTTTCGCTCAGGCGCAGGGCACTGCAAGCGCCGCCGAAGCCTGAGCCGATGACGATCTGGTCGTAGTCGAATGATGTGTGTGGGGAAGCGGCGCGGTCATCGCTGGCGGCCGTATTGTCGCGGGCGTGACCGTCGTCGATCGTCGTGTCTTGGGTCCGGTCGTAGTCTGTGGCCATGGCGTGTCACCTGTCGTTGTTAAGTTCTGGTGCGGTCAAAGGCGGCTCGGGTCGTGCCAGATGATGTAGCGTCAGAGTAAAGGACCCTGAGGCAGCGGAGTTGACCGATCGCGCATGATTTTTGACATATCACGCAATATTGGCATTTTCCGTCTTATGCTTTCGTCGCCATTGGGCGGGACTTTCGCCCATGACGCGTTTGAAACTGCGGGTCAGGGCGCTTAGCTGGCTGTAGCCGACCAGCTCGGCGATCTCGCTCAGGCTCAAGTCGGTGTCGAGCATGTAGGTTCGGGCAGAATTCATGCGGCCACGGTCGAGTAGCTGCTGAAAGCTTAGCCCGCGGTGGGCCAGACGGTCCTGTAAGGTGCGTGGCGGCACCGCCAGGGCGCCGGCGACCGCATCGAGGGTGACCTGGTCCAGTGGCAGCAGGTTGGAAATGATCCATAGCACCTTGTCTTCGATATCCCCCCATTGGTGGTGGCGCATCAGCGAATTGATCAGGCGTCGGAGTGCCGGGCTGCCACCGGCGATGGAATGATCCAGGCAGGCTCGATCGAAGACCAGGGCGTTGTCGTCGTGATGAAAGCGCAGCGCGGTGTGCAGCAGGCGGGTGTAAGGCTCGATGTCACGCGGGGCGTCGCCGACGAGGTAGGCGGCACGAAAGGTGAGCGGTTCGCCGTAGAGGAAGGTGATGATGTTGAACGCACCCATCAGCGTGTTGTCATTGTGCTGGCGCGAAAGCAGTGTCTGCCCTGGGACGCGATAGGTGAAGTGATAGACGGCCTGGTCCCCGGCTTCTTCGAGACGCACATCCAGGCCCTGGACGTGACGGCCGATCTCTTCTGCGACGGTGGTCAGCGCCTCGCGCATGGTGGCGCATTGCTGAATAAGTAGCCCCACCATGCCGAGCATCGAAATGTTCTGATGTCGGCCCAGCAGGAGACCGAAGTGCTGGCAGCCGCTGGCCATGGCGCCGAGTTCCAGCAGGTCGATTTTGGTGGTGACAGGGATTAGTCGGTCCGGGCGGTCGAGATAGTCCACCGGTAGGCCGAGGTCGGCCAGCACCCGTTTGCCATCGACGCGATACTCCGCCAGCAGGGCGGAGTATCCCGTCAGTGCGGCGGCGCGAACCATCGGCTGCATGCACGATCTCCTCGTGATCTTGACGCTTGGCGTCGTGGGTTAACGGGAATGGCGCTCAGGCACGCAACGGCTGAAGAGCGCCGACGACGCCGATCACGGCAGTATACCCGCCGTTTAAGGGAGGCTGTGCCTGGACCGATGGTGTAGGTAGGTGACTCGAAGCTGTACGAAAACGGCGCTCCTGCCGAGAGCGCCGTGGGTTGCGAAGGCCTGGCCCAGCGGGGTAGATGGGCGCCTGGGCGGTGGGGATGTCAGTCCGGCTATCGGCTCGCCTGGTAGGTCTCCTTGTAGCGCTCGCGCAGCTGGTTCTTCTGCACCTTGCCCATGGTGTTGCGCGGCAGGCTGTCGGTGAAGAAGACGCGTTTGGGCTGCTTGTACTTGGCCAGCTTGTCGCTGATGGCGGTGAGAATACCGGCTTCCTCGAGGCTGGCGCCTGGCTTGGGGACCACGACGGCGGTGACGCCTTCGCCGAAATCCGGGTGCGGCAGGCCGATGACCGCCGATTCGACCACGCCGTCGAGCTCATCGATGTGGCCTTCGATTTCCTTGGGATAGACGTTGTAACCGCCGGAGATCACCAGGTCCTTGTCGCGGCCGACGATCTGCACGTATCCGCGTTCGTCGATGATCGCCAGGTCCCCCGTGATGAAGAAGCCGTCATCGAGCAGCTCCTCGGCGGTCTTCTCCGGCATTCGCCAGTAACCCTTGAAGACGTTGGGTCCACGGACTTCGAGCATGCCGATGTCGCCCTGGGGCAGCGGCTCGTGATTCTTGCCTTCGCGGTCGGTGATGCGCACTTCCACCCCCGGCAGGGGCGTGCCCACCGTGCCGGCGATACGATCGCCGTCATAGGGGTTGGAGGTGTTCATGTTGGTTTCGGTCATGCCGTAGCGCTCGAGGATGGCGTGGCCGGTGGCCGCCTCGAAGTCCTGATGGGTCTCGGCGGTGAGTGGCGCCGAACCGGACGTGAACAGGCGCATCGTCGCGCAGGCCTCCCGGGTCAGGCGGGAATCCTTGAGCAGCCGGGTGTAGAAGGTCGGTACCCCCATCATGGTGGTGCCCTGGGGCAGCTCATCGAAGATCACGTCGGCGTCGAATTTCGTCAAGAAGCGCATCGAGGCACCGGACAGTAGCACCACGTTGCAGGCCACGAACAGGCCGTGGGTGTGGAAGATCGGTAGGGCATGAATGAGGCGGTCGTTCTCGCTGAACCGCCAGGCTTTCACCAGCGATGCGGCATTCGAGCCCAGGTTGTGGTGGCTGAGCATGGCGCCCTTGGAGCGCCCCGTGGTGCCCGATGTGTAGAGGATCGCGGCCAGGTCATCGGCGCTGCGCTCGACGGCCTGTGCGAGCGGCGTGGCGTTCGCGGCGGTGGCCATCAGGCTGCCATCGGCGTCGCTACCCAGGGTCACGACGCGGGCGCCGCCCGAGGCGGCGGCGACCTTTTCGGCGGCATCAATTGCCGCCGGACGGCAGACGAACAGGCGCGGCTCGGCGTCGCCCAGGAAGTAGGCGATTTCATCCGGCGTATAGCCGGTGTTGAGCGGCAGATACACGCCGCCGACCTTGAGGCAGGCAAGATACAGCAGGATCGCCTCGGGGCTCTTGTCGACCTGGACCGCAACCCGGTCGCCAGGGACGACGCCGAGCTCCTTGAGGGCGCCGGCCAGGCTCGCGGCCTGGTCGAGCGCCTCGCGGTAGGAGTAGTCGCGCCCTTCGCGGGTGGTGATAAAGGGGGCGTCGGCACGCTCGTGCATGCGCCGTGCAAAGGTCGCGAACAGGTTATCGTTCATGTGACGGGGTCTCCCTTGAAGTGTGGTCACGCATGCGCCGTGCAAAGCTCGCCAATAGGTGATCGGTCATGTGGAGGGGGTTTCGTTGACGTGTGGTTACGCATGCGCCGCGCAAAGCTCGTCAATGGGTGATCGTTCATGTGACGGGGTCTCCCTTGAAGTGTGGTCACGCATGCGCCGTGCAAAGCTCGCCAATAAGTGATCGGTCATGTGGAGGGGTTTTCGTTGACGTGTGGTTACGCATGCGCCGCGCAAAGCTCGTCAATGGGTGATCGGTCATGTGACGGGGTCTCCCTTGAAGTGGGGTCACGCATGCGCCACGCAAAGCTCGTCAATGGGTGATCGGTCATGTGACGGGGTCTCCCTTGAAGTGTGGTCACGCATGCGCCGCGCAAAGCTTGCCAATAGGTGATCGGTCATGTGACGGGATCTTCCTTGAGGTGCTTGCGCGCGCGTCGGCGAAGGTCGCGCACGCTGGACGAGCAGGCCACCTTGCCGTCGGTGGTGAACTGTTCGTGGTTGCGTTCGATGTCGTCGGGGACGTAGAGATAATTGACCATCAGCCCGGCGGCGCCGGCGAGCCCCTTGCGTGAAGTGTCACCGAGCCAGTTGATGCGATGGAGTTCGGCACCGTTGCCCAGGTGAAAGCGGGCTACTGGATTGAGCGGACCACCGCGACGACCTTTCTCGACGGTCAGGTAGTGGGCCGCCAGGGGTTTGATCACCTCGCCCAGGGTCTTGGCTCGCTCGGCGTCGTGGGACCAGCCGTCGTGGTCCAGCGCGGTCAGGGCCTGACGTGATTCCTCGTCGAGACGGCTATCGGCCGTGGAGCGCTCGGCGTCGAGCCAGGCGCGAAAGCCTGGCACCGGCGATAGCGTGACGAAGTTCTTGAGCCCGGGCAGCTCGTGCCTGAGCTCCTGGACGACCTGCTTGATCAGGAAGTTGCCGAAGGAAATGCCGCGCAGCCCGGTCTGACAGTTGCTGATGCCGAAGAAGGCGGCGCTGTCGGCCTCGAGATCCTCGATGGGTTGGTGGTCGGCGTCCAGGATCGGCTGGATGCGCTCCGGCAGACCCTTGGTCAGTGCGACCTCGACGAAGATCAGCGGTTCGTCGCCGATCGCCGGGTGAAAGAACGCGAAGCAGCGCCGGTCTCGGGCGTCGAGCCGCCGGCGCAGGTCGTTCCAGTCGCAGATCTCATGGACCGCCTCGTAGCGGATGATCTTCTCCAGTACCGCCGCGGGGGTGTTCCAGTCGATGCGCTTGAGGACCAGAAATCCGCGGTTGAACCAGGACGTGAACAGGTGGGCGAAGTCGGCATCGAGGGCGGCTAGCTCGGGATCGGCCCGCAGGCGCGACAGCAGATCCTCGCGCATGCGCACCAGGTCGTGGGTGCCTCCAGCGGTCAGATTGAGGCGCCGCAGTAACTCCTGGCGCTCGGGCTCACAGGCGTCGAACAGGACCTGCAGCTCATCATTGCCGCGGGTCGCTCGGTAGGCCTGGTAGGCGCTGTCGATGGCCTCGGGATCGGCGGCAAAGTCCTCGGTCAGGCGGTGAAAGAAACGGGTCTTCTCGTCCTCGGAGAGACCGGCGTAGCAGTCCAGGGCGTGGCTTGCCAAACTGATGCTGGACGCCTCGCCATCGCTGGCGAGCAGCGTCCGACAAGCCTTGACCACCTGGCCGTGGTCGATCGGTGGGCTTCCCGTTCGGCGCCGCAATAGCGCGTCGCGCTGGGTAATGTTGCTGAAGAGTTCCTGAAGAAAGCTCATGTTCATGCTCAGCGGCTCCTGGGCGTCGGGCGGGGGCCTGCCCCTGGTGGCATCGGGCCGGGATCATCCGGCGCTATTCATGATCAGGTCAGGCAGCCAGGTGGCGATGCCGGGAAAGAAGCACAGCAGCACGATACCCAGCACCATGCACAGGGCGTAGGGCTGGCTGCCGAGCAGGATGTCGCGCAGGGCGATGTCCGGGGCGATGCCCTTGATGATGAACAGGTTCAGGCCGACCGGAGGGGTGATCAGGCCGATCTCCAGGTTGATCGTCAGGATCACCGCAAACCAGTAGGGATCGAAGTTCGCCGCCAGGATGATCGGCAGCAGAATCGGCGCCGTCATCACGATCACCGCCACCGGAGGCAGGAAGAACCCGGCGACCAGCAAGAAGACGTTGATGATGCCCATCAGGACCCAGCGATTGACCTCGAGCGCCGCGATGGATTCGGCCACGGTCTGGGTGATGAACAACGACGACAGGGCATAGGCGAAGATCTCGGCGCAGGCAATGATCAGCATGATCATCACGCTCTCGCGCAGGGCGTCGCGCATGATGACGGTCAGCGGTTTCACCTGCCACATGCGGTAGACGAGGATGGCCAGCGCCAGGCACAGGAAGGCGCCGGCGCCAGCGGCTTCCGAGGGCGTTGCCACGCCGCCGTAGAGGGCGAACAGGATGCCGCTGACGACCACGAGAAACGGCAGTACTCGGACCAGAGCCTTGAGGTTGTTTTCGACGTTGTCCTTGACGTTGTCCTTGAGCCGGGCGGCGGCTTCGGCCACCGGATTGGGCGCGTGATAGCCGCCGGCCATCTGGCAGGCGATCAGCGTCCAGGCCATGAATAACAGCGCCAGCATGATGCCGGGCAGGGCGCCGGCAATGAACAGGCGGCCGATGGAGGTCTCGGTGGAGATGCCGTAGACGATCATGGTGACCGACGGCGGGATCAGGATGCCGAGGGTGCCACCCGCGGCCACACAGCCTGCCGCCACGCCATCTGGGTAGCCGCGCTTGCGCATCTCGGGGATGCCGAGCTTGCCGATGGCGGCGCTGGTGGCCGGTGACGAACCCGATAGGGCGGCGAAGATCGAACAGGCGCCGATATTGGAGATCGCCAGCCCTCCGGGCACCTTGCCGAGCCACAGATCCAGCGAGCGGTATAGATCGCGGCCGGTGGGCGATGAGGCCACCGCAGCGCCCATCAAGATGAACATCGGGATGGCGACGAAGCCAAACGAGGCCAGGCTGCCGAAGAAGGTCTCGCCGAAATAGGTCAGTTCGCTGATGCCTCGGTCCATGACCAGGGCGGCCAGGGAGACACCGCCGAGGGCAAAGGCGATGGGCGTGCCGATGGCCATCAACACGAACAGGGCGGAGACGATAAGGATGCCACTGGTGACGGGGTCCATCAGCGCGCTCCTTGAAGTATTTCGGCCACGTACTGCACGGCGAGTAACGTGGTGCCGATGGCCATTGGGGCGAGCGCGGGCCAGAGCGGCGGATTCCATACCGTTCCGGTGGTCCAGCCGCCGTGCCAGGCCTCGAGCAGGTACAGCCAGGCGCCGTAGGCCAGGGCCACGCAGAAGGCCAGGCCGACCAGGGAAGCTATCAGGTTCATGAGCCAGCGGGCTTTTCCGCTAAGGGCATCGGGCAGTACCGTGACCGCGACCTGGCCGCCGGTCATGAGCACGTAGGGCGAACCGAGCAACATGGCGCCGGTGATCGAGAAGATGGCGAACTCGGTCTGCCAGGTGGTGCTCTGGCCCAGCGCATAGCGGGTGAAAATCATATGGCAGACCGCCAGCACGCCGAGCAGGAGTAGCGCGCCGGCGATCACCGCGGCGCCGATCGATAGCCGGTCCATGGTGCGGCAGAAGCCGCCGACCAGACCGCTGGCGTCGTTACGCTTCGCCCGTGGCGTGTCCTGGCTGGGGGGGGAATGAGACATGGGGCCTCCGTGGGTAGCGCGAATGCCGCGCAGAGGATGATCGCCGTTGCCTGGCGATTTCCGTGGACGCTGGGGCGACGATGCGCCGCCCCGACTCAACCGCCGAGCGCCTACTCGACGCTGAGTGCGGCGTCGATCAGCGCTTGGCCGTTTTCCACGTTCTCGGCGAAGCTCTTGTAGGCACTGTCCTGGGCCACATCGAGCCAGGCCTGGTAGTCCTCCGGTGACATCTGCACCACCTCGACGCCGTTCTCGGCGAATACGTCCGCCATCTTCTGGTCGAGTTCGGCGGCTTCGTCGGCGAAGTACGCCTCGGCCTTCTCGCCGGCCGCGGTGAGCGCCTGCTGCTGCTCCTCGGTGAGCCCCTGCCAGCTTTGCTCGGAGATCAGGATCGGTTCATACATGAACCACAGGGCGTTTTCGCCGGGCGCCGTCAGGCACGACACTTGCTCGTAGATGCGATAGGACACGAAGGATCCCGAGGACGTGTTGGCGCCGTCCAGCACGCCGGTCTGCATGGCGGTGTAGATTTCCGATGAGGGCATCGAGGAGATCGAGGCGCCAGCGGTGGCCAGCATCTCATCGAAGGCCGGACCAGCAGCGCGCATGGTCTGGCCCTTGACGGTATCCGGCGAGGTGATGCACTGCTTGCTGGAGGCGAAGCCACCGGCGAGCCAGGCATCGGCCAGCACCCGGGCGCCAGCGTCTTCGATCACGTCCTTGATCATGCCCATGAACTCGGAGTCGTTGAGGCGCTGGGCACGCTCGTGGCTGCGTACCAGTCCGGGCATCAGCGTGGCCGAAAACTCCGGGTGGCGGCCGCTGGCGTAGTCCAGCGGGAGCGAGGTCATGTCCAGGCGCCCGCGGACCAAGGCGCCCCACTGCTCCTGGGCCTTGAACAGCGATTGGCCGGGATAGACTTGCAGCTTGAGGTCGACATCCGCTGCCTCGACTTCCTTGGCCATCAGCTGAACCATCTCATCGCGCACGTCGCCCTGCCCACCGGGAAACTGGTGGGAGACGCGCAGCACCGTCTCGGCGCTGGCGAAGGAGGAGGCAGACAGCGCGCAGGTGGCGATGGCCAGAGTAAGAGCTTGGCGTTTCATGTGGTGACTCCTGTTGCATTTGTTGTTGTCACGGTGGCCCGTGTTAGATCGGCTAACGCGTGCTGTTCGATGTGATGATCCCGGCGGCATCGCTTCGCACATCCTTCAACACATTGCTTAACAGCATCATCCATGTTGCTCTTCGATATTCATCAGCTAAGCTGATGTATACTTCAATAGCTCTTGTGTATACCAGTGTCAATTCTGCCGGCTTAGACCAAGGTGGTGCTCGGGCCTGTATCCTGTATATCGCAGCGCCGGTAAAGCGCATTAGAGGCATCGCCACTGCCTTGCCTGGCATAGTCGATGGGAGGGCTCGCCGAGTGCCGGCGGGCTCGGGAGGCGTGGGTAGGCGCCGCCGCGACGAAGCGGGTTGTGGCATAGTTATCGGTATTGAGGGACGAGGTGGAGCAGGTCTTCGCGGCGCATGCGGGCGCCGAGGGGTTCGTCACACATGACAACAGCGGTGGCTGTGGCAGATCACGCCCAGACCAGGGAGAGCAGCCGATGAGCAGCAAACCGTCCAACACCCAGCGTCTGCGCGATTCGCTGGAAGACGACATCATCAATGGCCGGAGAGCACCGGGAGAGCGGCTCGACCCCGAGGCGCTGAGCAAGACTTACGGCGTCTCGCGCACGCCTGTGCGTGAGGCCATTCATCAGCTGGTGGCCAGTGGCCTGGTCACGGTGTCTCCCAAGAAGGGCACCTTCGTTGCCCGGGTGGGGCTGGACCGGCTGATCGAGATGTTCGAGGTCATGGCCGAGCTCGAAGGCATGTGCGGCCGATTGGCCGCCCGGCGCATCACCGATGCCGAACTGGGGGCGCTGCGCAAGGCCTATGCGCGCTGCCGTGAGGCTGCCCAGGCCGGCGACAGCGATGAGTATTACTACGAGAACGAGGGCTTTCACAGCGAGATCTACGCGGCGAGCCACAACGCTTTTCTGGCCGACGAGGCGCGCTCACTCAAGCAGCGTCTGAAGCCCTATCGACGCCTGCAGCTGCAGGTCAGGCGGCGGGTCCAGAGCTCACTCGACGAGCATGCCGAGATTCTCGCCGCCATCGAGGCCGGCGATGCCGAGGGCGCCGAGCGGGTGCTGCGCGAGCATGTGCTGATTCAAGGCGAGCGATTCAGCGATTTCGTCTCCAGCGTCCGCGAGCTCGAGCGGCGTGGGGAAGAGGCCAACGCCTGAGGCCGGGTGGCTTGCCACTCGGGTTTGGCATCCCGGCTCCAAGGTGGCGGCGGCCCTGCTCGGCGTACGGCGGTCTCTTGAATACCGTTCTTGATCATCTTATACCGTTACCGGTCGTCTTATACCGTTACTGTTCGTCGTGTGCCGTTCGTCGTGTGCCGTTCGTCGTGGGCACGCTGTCCGTGGGCTGTCCGGGGGCCCCGTTGGATAGGCTTGACGCGGCATGGCCAGCGGCGCGACCGTAGAGGAGACTTTCCTTCTAGCCTGCCGAGGCCGACATGTTCCCGAGCTTTTCCCATCACTACGCAGCGCTGCCGGATCGCATGCGCGCCGAGAGCGCCCCCACTCCGGTGACCGAGCCGAGCCTCATCGTGTTCAATCACTCCCTGGCGCAGGCGCTGGGGTTCGACGCCGCGGCCTTCGATCCGCTCAAGGCCGCCGAGGTGCTGTCCGGTAGCCGCCTGCCGGACGGCGTGCGCCCGGTGGCCGCGGCCTATGCCGGCCATCAGTTTGGCAACTTCGTGGCGCAGTTGGGCGATGGCCGAGCGTTGCTGCTCGGTGAGCTACCCCACGCCGACGGGGGATTGCGTGAAGTGCAGCTCAAGGGCGCTGGACGGACGCCGTTCTCGCGCGGCGGCGATGGACGCGCGCCGATCGGGCCGGTGTTGAGAGAGTACCTGGTCTCCGAGGCCATGCACGCTCTAGGCGTGCCGACCACCCGGGCGCTGGCCGCGGTTGCCACCGGGGAGAGCGTCTTTCGTCAGCTGCCAGAACCCGGGGCGGTGCTGACCCGGGTCGCGACCAGCCATCTGCGCGTCGGCACCTTTCAGTATTTTGCCGTCCGGGGCGATAAGGAGGCGCTTGAGACGCTGGTGGCCCTCGCCATCGAGCGCCACTATCCGGACCTCGGCGAGTTGCCCGAGCCCGAGCGGCCCTTGGCCTTGCTCGAGGCCGTGGTGGGCCGGCAGGCGGCGCTGATTGCCCAATGGAAGGGCCTCGGGTTCATCCATGGGGTGATGAACACCGATAACTGTGCGCTGTCCGGGGAAACCATCGACTACGGTCCCTGTGCCTTCATGGACAATTTTCATCCGGCCACGGTCTTCAGCTCCATCGACGAGCGTGGCCGTTACGCCTGGGACAACCAGCCGGCCATCGCCCAGTGGAACCTGGCGCGGCTGGCAGAGACGTTGTTGCCGCTGATCGATGCCGATCAGGAGCGAGCCGTCGAGCAGGCGACCCGAGCCATCGAGGCCTTCAGCGAGCACCATGAGCGGCAGTGGGCGCGAGTGCTGCGGGCCAAGCTCGGGCTTTGCGAGGCCCATGAGCCCAGCCCGGGCGCCGATCTCGCCCTCGGCGAGGCGCTGCTCGATGCCATGGATCAGGGCAGTGCCGACTTTACTCTGAGCTTCCGGCGCCTGGCGCTGGTCCTGCATAACGGTGAATCGGGTGAATCGGGTGAATCGGGTGAATCGGGTGAATCGGGTGAATCGGGTGAACCGGGCGAGCAGGGAGAGCAGGGAGAGCAGGGAGAGAGCGCCGAGCCGACGCAAGGAAGCGGCGAGGCAACCCTGCGACAGGGCTTCGAGCGCAGCCAGATGCTAAACGCCTGGTTGCCGCGCTGGCGCGAACGCCTGGCACGGGAGTCGGCCAGCAGCGTCGAACTGGCGACGCGGCTCGAGGCGGCCAATCCCGCGGTGATCCCGCGCAATCACCAGGTCGAGCGAGTGATTCGCGCCGCCATTGATGACGATGACCTGGCGCCGTTTGAGCACCTGCTCGCGGCGGTCACCCGGCCCTTCGATACGCCTGACGATGACGCCTTGATCGCGCCGCCGGCGCGTGACCAACGCGTGCTGCGCACCTTTTGCGGGACCTGAGGCGAGAGCCGATGCGCGCCTGGTGTTGGCCGCTGGCCAAGGGCGCGTCTTGGGTGGGGGGCAGTCGAACACGGTGGCAACGAGGACGAAGGCATACAGGGCGATGACGCCGCCGCAGATCAGGGGCGTGCCTCGCGTGTCAGCCGAACACGGTGGCAACGAGGACGAAGGCATACAGGGCGACGACGCCGCCGCAGATCAGGGGCGTGCCTCGCGTGTCAGCCGAACACGGTGGCAACGAGGACGAAGGCATTCAGGGCGATGATGATGGTGCAGATCAGGGCGCCGACCAGGGTCAGCAGGCGGCCACTGACCAGATTGCCCATGAGCTTGCGGTCGGCGGTGAACCACACCAGCGGTACCAGAGCGAATGGGATGCCGAAGCTGAGTATCACCTGACTTGCGACCAAGGCTTTCTGCTCGGAGACCCCGAGCATGATCACGGCGATGGCCGGTACCATGGTCACCAGGCGCCGCAGCCATAGCGGGATGCGGAAATTGATGAAGCCCTGCATGACCACCTGCCCCGACAGGGTGCCGACGATCGATGAGGATAGCCCCGCCATCAGCAGTACCAGGCCGAAGGTGACGCTGGCCAGGTCGTGCCCGATCATCGGACTCAAGAGTTGATAGCTGTCGCTGATGGTCGCCACATCGCTGCGACCTTGATCATGAAACGCCGCCGCGGCCAGCGCCAGGATGCCGAGGTTGACCAGCCCGGCGAGCGCCATGCCGATGACCACGTCGAGGCGATAGTAGCCCATCAGGCGCCGCCTCTGGTGCTCGTCGTCGACCACCACACGATGCTGCGACAGCGCCGAGTGCAGGTAGATCACATGGGGCATGACCGTCGCCCCGAGCATGCCGGCGGCCAGGTAGACCGCATAGGCGTCCGGGAACACCGGAGTAAACAGGCCCTTGAACATGGGGCCGGCGGGGGGCCTGGCCAGGATCAGTTCGAGCACGAAGCCGGCGGCAACCGCCACGATCATCGCGGTGATCAGCACCTCCAGCAGGCGGAAACCGAAGCGCTGCAGGGTCAGCGCCAGGTAGGTGATGACGCCGGTGAGCATGGCGCCTTCCATCAGGCTCAGGCCGAACAGCAGGTGGAAGGCCAGGGCGGCGCCGAGGAATTCGGCCAGGTCAGTGGCGATGGCCACCACTTCGGCCTGCACCCAGTAAGCCCAGACCAGCGGTCGAGGGAAGCGCTGACGAATCACTTCGGCGAGGTTGTTGCCGGTGGCAAGTCCGAGGCGTGCAGACATCGACTGGATCAGCATCGCGCACAGATTGGCGCTCAGGATGACCCACAGCAGGGCATAGCCGTAGCGTGAACCGGCTTCGATATTGGTGGCGAAGTTGCCCGGGTCGATGTAGGCCACCGCGGCGATCATCGCCGGGCCGAGAAACGGTAGCCAGCCCAGGCGACGGCGCTTGCCGCTCAAGACATCGGTGGCGTGCCGGCGTACGGAACGGTCGGAGAGGGAGCCGAGCATTGCGCTGATAACACCTTGGGCTAAAAAGTATAGACAAGGCTATTACTTGAGGCGTCACATTACCAGTCACGATGCCGACCTGACTGTGTTGGTTCGGGACGGCTTTGGTCGTTGCCGTGGGACCCACCGCGTACGCAAGCCAAGCCCCGGTGCGCCGCCTCGGCGAGTCGTGGCGGCGCTTGTATCGGAACCTGTGATCTGGCGCCGTGCCGGCCTGGCGGGTTGAGGACGGGGGCTATGGCGCCTGGCTCGCCTGCAGGGTGCGGGTCAGCAGCGCGCGCAGGGCCGCCGGTCGCACCGGCTTCAACAGCAGCTGGTAGCCGCTGCGGCGGACCTCTTCGGCGACTTCCTCGGTGCGATCGGCGGTGATGACGATGCCGGGCACGGCACCGCTGAAGCGCTCGGCGAGAGCCTCGAGCGCCATCACGCCGGTGACCTCGTTATCCAAGTGGTAGTCGGCGAGGATCGCATCCGGGTCCTCATCGAGGTGGCGTAACACCGACTTCGCCCCACCGATGGAGGTGGCGGTGAACACCTCACAGCCCCAACCCGAGAGCATCGCCTTCATGCCTTCGAGAATCAGCGATTCATTGTCGATGCACAACAGTCGCTTGCCGGCGAGTTTGTTGCCGACCCGCCGCGCTGGCTTGTTCAGGTCTTGCGGTGTGTCGGCGCGCGGCGCGACCCGCGGTACGCTGACCGAGAAGACCGTCCCTACGCCGACCCAGGAACGCACCTGGATCGGGTGATCCAGCACGCGACTCATGCGATCGGCGATCGACAAGCCAAGGCCCAGCCCCTTCTCGCTTTCCTTGTGACGCGAGGCCTGATCGAGGCGCCGGAATTCCTGGAAAATCTCGCTCTGCTTGGCCTTGGGAATGCCCGGGCCGCTGTCCCACACTTCGATCAGCAGCCGCTCGCCGTGGCGTCGCACGCCGAACACGACCCGTCCATCCTGGGTGTAGCGCAGGGCATTGGAGAGGAAGTTCTGGATGATCCGCCGCAGCATCTGACTGTCGCTGTCGACCCAGGCGCGGGAGGCCACCAGGGTCAGATCGAGGCCACGATCCTCAGCCATGACGGCGAACTGGGCGTGCAGCGGCCGCAGGATATCGACCAGGGCGAAGTGACTGCGGCGCGGGGTCAGAGCACCGGCGTCGAGCTTGGAGATATCGAGCAGGGTGCTGAGCAGCTCCTCGGCGGACTGCAGTGAGCTGTCGATATGGCCGATGGTGCGCTTCATGTCCTCGGCTCCCATGTCCTGGGACAGGGCCGACGTGAACAGCCTGGCGGCATTGAGTGGCTGCAAAAGGTCGTGGCTGGCCGCCGCCAGAAAGCGCGTCTTGGAGGCGTTGGCGTCTTCGGCGACTTGCTTGGCCTGACGCAGGGCCAGCTCTGCCTCGGCGCGGACTCGGTTCTCCTGGCGCAGGGCGGCGTTGGCCTCCGACAGGGCCTGGGTGCGCTCGCGAACCCGTTCCTCCAGGGTCTCGTTGGTTTCCTTCAGGGCGATTTCGGCGCGCCGACGCTCGGTGATGTCCTGGTACAGGGCGAAGAAGCCGAGAATCGCCCCGCTGTCGCCAAAGTGGGGCGTATAGGTCACCAGCATATAGCGCACGCCTTCGCCGGAGAGCCTCAGCGATACCTCGAAACTGACCCGCTCGCCCGCCAGGGTACGTTCGATCCAGGGGGTGCGCTCCTCGGTGCGGTTGGCCGTCAGGACCTGATCGATCCGCTTGCCGATGACCTCGTTGCGATCGATGTCGAAGGCCTGTTCATAGGCCCGGTTGGTAAACAGGTAGCGACAGTCACGATCGAAGTAGGCGATCAGGGCCGGTACGTTATCGGTATAGATACGGATGTTGTTTTCCGAGCGGATCAGGGCCTCTTCGGTACGCTTTTGCTGGGTGATGTCCTGATAGCTGTAGACGAAGCCGCCCCCTGGCATGGGGTTGCCCTGGACGTCCAGCACGCTGCCGTCCTGGCGATAGCGCACATAGCGATGGGGCTGACCCTCACGGATATTGTCCAGCAACACCTGCACGTGTTCCTCGGGGTCGCCGGGGCCATATTCGCCGTTGTGGGCGTTGTAGCGGAAGATGCGATCGATGGGAGCGCCGACGCGGATCAGGTGGTCGGGGAAGCGGAACAGCTCCAGATAGCGTTGGTTCCACACCACCAGGCGCAGGTTCTGGTCGACCACGCTGATGCCCTGGTTGATGTTCTCGATGGTGGCCTGGAGCAGCGCTCGGTTGAATTCGAGCACCTGGGAGGCTTCGTCGACGATGGAGATGACATCGGAGATGCCGATGCCGCGGCCCTGTAGCGCCGAATTGACCACGATGCGGGCAGAGGACGCACCGAGCACCGAGGCCAGGAAACGCTCGGTGAATTGAATGACGTCGATGGAGGCGCGCATGTTGTCCTCCAGCGCCTTGCCATTGCGCCGAGCATAGTCACCGAAGGCGCGATCGACCTGACCGGCGCTCAAGAAGCGCTGGCACAGCACCTTCAGGTCGCCCACGGTGGTGGCGCCGGTCCAGGGACGGTTGACCGAGGTCTGACGGGTCTCGACGCTATCGACGAACAGCGACGCCTGGATCCGCTCCACGACCCGCTGAGGCGTGACCTGGGAAACGAAGATATAGGCGACCAGGTTGACGCCGAGTGACAGCATCACGCCATGGGTGAAACTGTCACCGATGTGCAGGCCAAACAGCGACGTCGGCGACAGCCAGGCGATGCCGTAGGGCCCTCCGAACAGCCAGGTGGCCGGCAACACGCCGGCATTGATCATCGCCGGCACCAGCAGGGTATAGGTCCAGATGGCGAAGCCTGCGTTCATGCCGACGATGACGCCGAGGCGGTTGCCACGTTTCCAGTACAGGCCACCGATAAGCGCCGGCGCGAACTGGGCGGCGGCGGCGAACGACAGCATGCCGATGGAGGCCAGCGAGGTGAACTCGCCGATCAACTGGTAGAAACCGTAGGCCATGGCCAGGATCACGGCGATGGTGATACGCCGAGCACGGAGCACCAGGCGGCCATAGTCCCGGGCCTTGGTGTCGAACCAGCGCAGCCGGAACAGCGCCGGGATCACGATCTCGTTGGACACCATGATCGAGACCGCCACCGCCGCCACGATGACCATGCCGGTGGCGGCCGAGAAGCCGCCAATGAAGGTCAACAGGGTCAGCCAAGGCTGGTTGGCGGCCATCGGCAGCGACAGCACGTAGGTATCCGGCGCCACGTCGGTGCCGGCGAAGACGGTCAGGCCGGCGGCCGCCAGGGGGAGCACGAAGAAGGCAAATAGCACGAGATACAGCGGAAATAGCCAGCGCGCGCGCGCGGCGTCGTCGCGGTGGGTGTTCTCGACCACGATGACATGAAACTGGCGCGGCAGGCACAGTATCGCCAGCATCGCCAACAGGGTCTGGGCCCAGAAACTCTGGCCGAAATCCTGCTGCGCCAGCTGGCGTTGCAGCTCGAGCTGGGTGTCGGCCCGGGACAAGAGGTCACCGAGGCCGTCGAACATGCCCCAGGTCACGTAGGCCCCAAGCGCCAGAAACGCCAGCAGCTTGACCAGCGACTCGAAGGCCACGGCGTGAATCAGGCCCTCGTGATGCTCGGTGGCATCCGTGTGTCGGGTGCCGAACAGGACGGCAAAGATAGCCATGACAATGGCCACATAGAAGGCGGTGTCGCCAATCAGCGGTGCTCGGGTGATGTCGGAGGCCGAGGTGAGAACGTCGAAGGAAGTCGATACCGCCTTCAGCTGCAGGGCAATGTAGGGCAGAGTGCCGATCAGGGCCACCAGGCTTGCGAAGGCGGCCAGGGACTGGGTCTTGCCGTAGCGCGAGGCGATGAAGTCGGCGATGGAGGTGACGTTCTGGTGCTTGGCCACCCGTACCATCTTGGCCAGCACCGGCCAGAACAGCAGCAGGGTCAGCACCGGGCCGACGAAGATGCTGGCAAACGACCAGCCGGAGGTGGCGGCCTGGCCCACGGCCCCGTGAAAGGTCCAGGAGGTGCAGTAGATCGCCAGCGCCAGACTGTAGACCAGTGGCCGGCGGTGGCTGGCGCCGTGATGCCTGGCACGACGGTCCCCGCGCCAGGCGATGGCGAACAGCACAGCGATGTAGGCTAGGGAAACCAGGATCAACAGCCAGCCGGCAAACATGGGCACCTCCTCGATATCAGCGGCCATTCTAGGCCATTCGCGCCGTGACCGGCAGGGGTGAGAGAGCGCAATCTCGGGTGACTTTTCCGGCGGGTGCTTTTGCCTTTTGTCGAATATAGGTCTTACTTCAGAACTTTATCACTCTCCCGGAAATGCCTATCTTTTCGACTAACGTGCATTGAACCTTTGTCTGCATAGACCAAGGGTTAATGTATGGTTTGTTTCAATAACTCATTGAAGTTAATGACTAAATTTTATTGTTATGCGCCATTGTCAGCGGTTTCGACTAAAGTTCTCGTTCTTATAACTCGGTGTTTTGACTAGTCTTCTCGACGAGCTTACTGCCGTCCACGAAACGGTAATTGGCGATCAAAATCATCTTTGGGAGGGTAGCCTTATGCTAGACAAGAGCGCACAGGCCTACTGGAAACGAAATATCAGGGTGATCCTCGGTTGTTTGGCCGTATGGTTCATCGTTTCCTATGGTTTCGGTATTTTGCTGGTGGATGTGTTGAATAACATTCGCTTCTTTGGCTTCAAGCTCGGCTTCTGGTTCGCTCAGCAGGGGTCCATCTACACCTTCATCGTGCTGATCATCTTCTACGCCTGGAAGATGAATCGTCTCGATGAAGAATTCGACGTTCACGAACAATAAGCCCTTAACAACAACGTCAACGAATGGGAACCGACCCTATGGATGTTCAGCTACTCACCTATATCTTTGTAGGCGCCTCCTTTGCGCTCTACATCGGCATCGCGATCTGGTCGCGGGCCGGCTCGACCAAGGACTTCTATGTCGCCGGTGGCGGCGTCCACCCGGCGGCCAACGGCATGGCCACCGCAGCAGACTGGATGTCGGCGGCGTCATTCATCTCCATGGCTGGCCTGATCGCCTACCTCGGCTACGACGCCTCTGTCTACCTGATGGGCTGGACGGGTGGCTATGTCATGCTGGCGATGTTGCTGGCCCCCTACCTGCGTAAATTCGGCAAGTTCACCGTGCCGGACTTCATTGGTGATCGGTACTACTCCAATGTGGCCCGGACCGTGGCAGTCATCTGCGTTATTTTCGTCTCCTTTACCTATGTCGCCGGTCAGATGCGCGGCACCGGTATCGTCTTCGCTCGCTTCCTCGAGGTCGACGTGAATGTCGGCGTCGTGATCGGCATGGTCATCGTGTTCTTCTACGCGGTACTCGGAGGCATGAAGGGGATTACCTATACCCAGGTGGCACAGTACTGCGTGCTAATCACCGCCTTCATCGTGCCTGCCGTGTTCCTGTCGATCATGATGACCGGCCACGTGCTGCCGCAGACCGGCCTCGGTGCAACCTTCGTCGATGCGGCCGGCAACGACAGCGGCCAATACATCCTTGACCGTCTCGATGGGCTGCTCGAGGAGTTGGGCATCACGCCTTACACCGACGGCAGTCAGCCGATGATCAATGTGTTCTTTATCACCGCTGCGCTGATGTGCGGTACCGCCGGCCTTCCCCACGTGATCGTGCGCTTCTTCACCGTGCCGCGGGTGCGTGATGCGCGCATCAGCGCCGGCTGGGCGCTGATCTTCATCGCTCTGCTGTATACCACCGCACCGGCGGTCGGCGTCTTCGCCCGCACCAACATCATCGACACTGTGAACAATACCGCCTACGAGGAAATGCCGAGCTGGTTCAAGAGCTGGGAAACCGTCGGCCTGATCGGCTGGCTCGACAAGAACGGTGATGGTGCCGTTCAGATGGGGCCCAAGGCACCGTTCGAAGGCAAGCCGGAGTTTGCCGAAGACGGCTCGGTCGGTGAGCATGGCGAGCGTGTCGTGACCAACGCCCCCGTCGAGGGTGATGCCGAGGTCTATATCGACCGCGATATCATCGTGCTGGCCAACCCCGAGATCGGCGGTCTGCCGGCCTGGGTGGTGGCGCTGATGGCGGCCGGTGGCGTGGCGGCGGCGCTGTCCACCGCGGCGGGCTTGCTGCTGGTGATATCGGCGGCGATTTCCCATGACCTGATCAAGAAGCAGATCAACCCCAACCTGAGCGAGAAGGGCGAGCTGCTAGCTGCGCGCTCGGCGGCGGCGGTCGCGGTGGTCGTGGCAGGCTATTTCGGTATCAATCCACCAGGGTTCGTGGCTCAGGTGGTGGCCTTCGCCTTCGGTCTTGCTGCTTCGTCGTTCTTCCCGGCCATCCTGCTCGGCATCTTCGACAAGCGCATGAACCGTGAGGGCGCGATCGTCGGCATGGTGACAGGCTTGACCTTCACCTTCAGCTACATCGTCTATACCAAGTTCATCAACCCCGATCCCTCGATCTGGTGGTTTGGCATCTCGCCGGAAGGCATCGGTACCCTCGGCATGATCTTCCACTTCATCATCGCCTACGTGGTCTCGCGTGCCACCAAGGCACCGCCCGAGGAAATTCAGGAGCTGGTCGAGAGCGTGCGCGTCCCGCGTGGCGCCGGTGAGGCCACCGCCCACTAACCGGGTTGTCATTCTACAGCGGAAGACGCCGCCCCCGGCTTTGCCGGGGGCGCAGTCAGAGGAAACGCCATGGTCGATATTGAGCTGACGAACCCGCCTTTTTCGCTGCTGGATGAAGCCCAGCGGCAGCGGGTGCGGGCAGGTCTCGATATGACCTACTTTTCTCGCGACGAGATCATTCTCGACGCCGGACAGCCCGGCGAGTTCGTCTTTGTGATTCACAAGGGCGAAGTCGCCGAGCTGGACCCCAGTCAAGGCGAGGCCGACGCCCGTATAGGCCACTACACCGACGGCGACCTGTTTGGTGCCATCAGCGTGCTCAACGGGACTAGCCGTTATCGCTTCGTGGCCGAGCAGGAGAGCCTGTGCTACCTGATGCCACGCGCGCTGTTCCTGTCGCTGTGCGAGTCCGGGCCGGCCTTCGCCGACTATTTTCAGCGCCGCCTGGCCGACAAGTCGCGTCTGTTGGCCGAGCGTCGCTGTGACGGTGGCGTGACCCTCGCCGGGTTCATGTTGGCCCGCGTCACCGAGTGTATGCGCGAGCCTCTGGTGGTGAGCCAGGCGAGCACCATTTCCGAGGCCGTGCATACCCTCAAGGACAGCCAGGCCGATAGCCTGCTGGTGGCTCAGGGTGAGAGCCTGGGCATGGTCACCAAGACCGATCTGCTCGATGCCCTGGTCATCGAGGGCCGGGCGCAGTCGAGCCCGGTGGTCGAGATCACCCACCTGCGTCTGGTGGCGGTGGGCCACGAGCAGTACCTGTTCGAGGCGTTGATCGAAATGACCCGCCACAAGGTCGCCCGGGTGGTGGTCATGGACGGTGAGCGCCTGGTCGGTGTGGTCGAGCTGACCGATGTGCTGAGTTTCTTTTCGAGCCGCAGCTACGTGGTCAGCCTGCAGGTCGAGCAGGCGGCAAGTCTTGCAGCACTGAGCGAGGCCAGCCGCCGAACGCCGGAACTGGTCGAGGCGTTGATGGTCCAGGGCGTGCGCCTGCGCTTTGCCATGGGCATGCTGGCCGCGCTCAACGCTCGCATCATGCACAAGGCCTGGGACTTCGTCATTGGTGCCGAGCACCGGCAGTCGGGCTGTTTGATGGTGATGGGGAGCGAAGGCCGCGGTGAGCAGATTCTCAAGACCGACCAGGACAATGCGCTGATCCTCGCCGATGCCACCACGGCCGAGGAATGGCCCACGCTCGGTGCCGACATGGCGCGCTTCTCCGAGGTCTTGATGGACCTTGGCTATCCCCGTTGTCCGGGTAACATCATGGTCTGTAACCCCGAGTGGGTCGGCACACTGGCGCAGTGGCGCCGGCGCATTCGACGCATGGTAGAGCGTCTCGATGCGGACAGTCTCATGCGCCTTGCCATCCTGCTCGATGGCTGCGCGGTGGCCGGAGACGCAAGCCTGATGGGGCGTCTACGCGATAGTCTGATCGAGGAAACCCAGGGTAATGAGCTATTGCTGACCCATTTCGCCCGGGGTGTGTTGCAGTTCTCGACGCCGTTAACGATGTTCGGGTCGCTGAAGAAGCCTGCCCATGGCATAGACATCAAGAAGGGCGGCATCTTTCCCATCGTTCATGGGGTGAGAACCCTGGCGCTGGAGCGCGGAATTCGTGCCACCTCGACGCTCGACCGCCTCGATGCCCTGGTCGCCGACGGTCGCCTCGAGGCCCAGATTGCCGAGGACCTCGGCGAGGCCTTGGTGTTTTTCAGTGAGCTGCGCCTGCGCGCTCAGCTCGCCACGCGTGATGCCGATGGCAGGGCAGTGGACGCCTCGACGCGGGTGGTCGTTCAGGCGCTGTCGTCTCTGGAGCGAGACTTGCTCAGAGAAGCGCTGCATATCGTCAAGGATTTCAAGGCGCGGCTGTCGCAACGCTACCACCTGGAGTACGCATGAGCGCAGATTCGGCCACCCAAGGATGGCTGTCACGACTAGGAGGGCACCCCATGCTGCGAGCGCTACGACGTGCTGCCGACCGTCGCCGTCAAGCCGATGGCGACTACGGCTGGCTGTTCAACCCCTACACCGGAGATGAGCTGGTGTCGCTTGACTGCGAAACCACCGGACTCGATACCAGGACAGCGGAGCTGGTATCCATCGCCGCGGTGCGTATCCGCGATGATCGCGTGCTGACCAGCGAGTCGTTAGACCTGCGCCTGGCCCGCCCCGATAGCCTCAGCGGCGACTCGATCCGGATTCATGGCCTGCGCGGCGTCGACCTGGAGGATGGTATCGAGGTCGAGCAGGCACTGGCTCGCCTGCTCGATTTCATCGGCAACCGACCGCTGGTGGGGTGGTGCATTGGCTTCGACCTGGCGGTTCTCGATCGCTACCTGAAGCCGCAGTTCGGCTTCGCGTTACCCAACGCGACCATCGATGTGGCCCAGCAGTATCGACGCTTGATGCGGCGCAGCCACCCGGAACTGGAACTGCAGCCGGGATTCGAGACGCTTGCCGAGCGTCTCGGCGTGCCGGTGATAGGGCGGCACAGTGCACTCGGTGACGCGGTGACCACGGCCCTGATGCATCTGCGCCTGGCCAGTGGCGCGCTGGTGGCCAAGAACGCTTGAGGGCAAGGGCGCAAGCCGGTCCAAGGGCGCAACTGAGGTGATGGGTGA
>Ga0114954_1000126_pt1 | contig 28428 bp, 33 predicted proteins | sample Porto_4metaG_FD_87299 | JGI IMG/M metagenome (GOLD analysis project Ga0114954, IMG submission 87299) | Marine algal microbial communities from Porto, Portugal - Porto_4 metaG | ecosystem: Host-associated > Algae > Red algae > Unclassified | place: Portugal: Porto | collected 2015-02-02
CGATTGAGCCTTCAGAAGGAAAGTTATTTTCACCAGTTTCAGGTACGATTTCTGCACTTTTCCCGACGAATCATGCAGTAGGAATTACGGCGGATTCAGGTGCTGAAATTTTAATCCATATTGGAATGGATACTGTGAAATTAAATGGCGAATTTTTCTCCTCTCATATTGAACAAGGAGTGAGAGTAGAAAAAGGACAATTACTTATTGAGTTTAATATAGCTGAAATTCAAAAGGCGGGTTATGTTGTGACAACACCAGTTGTTGTTACAAATTATAATAAATATAGTATTAAAAAAACTGAAGTAGAAAAGATTCAAGCTGGAGATTCCTTACTAGAGTTAGGAGTTAAATAGTAGTTACATTTCATACAGGTTCACACGAAGAAAGGTATTCTTTAAAACTTACAATGCCTTTCCTCGTTAATTCTTATATAAAGGAGTTTTTCTATATGTCTAAAGTTATTTTTCCTAAAGGATTTTTATGGGGTGGAGCAATCGCAGCCAATCAAGTTGAAGGAGCATATTTAGAAGATGGAAAAGGATTGACGGTAGTTGATCTATTGCCAACTGGTGAAAAACGTTGGGATATTATGAAGGGGAATATTCATTCCTTTACACCGGCAGAAGGGGAGTTTTATCCATCACACGAAGCGATTGATTTTTATCATCGTTATAAAGAAGATATCGCGCTGTTTGCAGAAATGGGATTTAAAGCGCTACGTGTATCTATCGCTTGGACACGTATTTTCCCAAATGGTGAAGATGAAAAGCCGAATGAAGCAGGATTACAGTTTTATGATAATTTATTTGATGAACTGTTAAAGCAGGGCATTGAACCAGTCGTTACGATGGCTCATTTTGATGTTCCTATTCATTTAGTAGAAAAGTATGGAAGCTGGAGAAGTAGAAAACTTGTCACTTTCTTTGAGACGTATGCAAAAACGATTTTTAATAGATATAAAGATAAAGTGAAATATTGGATGACATTTAACGAAATTAATATGCTTTTACATTTACCTTTCATGGGTGCAGGGCTAGCATTTAAAGAAGGTGAGAACAAAAAACAAATTCAGTATCAAGCAGCGCATCACCAACTTGTCGCAAGTGCGTTAGCTGTAAAAGCGTGTCATGAAATGATTCCAGACGCAAAAATCGGTTGTATGCTTGCTGCTGGTGCAACGTATCCATACACATGTAATCCAGACGATGTTTTTCGTGCGATGGAACAAGACCGTGAATCATTCTTCTTCATTGATGTACAAGCAAGAGGACAATATCCTGGATACGCAAAACGCTTCTTTAAAGATAACAATGTAACAATTGAAATGGAAAAAGAAGACGAGGAGATTTTAAAAGAGCATACAGTTGATTATATTGGATTTAGCTACTATTCAAGCCGAGCAACAAGTACAGATCCAGAAGTGTTAAAAAGCATAACGAGCGGGAATGTATTCGGTTCTGTTGAAAATCCATATTTGGAAAAATCAGAGTGGGGATGGACGATTGATCCGAAAGGCTTCCGTATTACAGCGAACCAACTTTACGATCGTTACCAAAAACCTTTATTTGTTGTTGAAAATGGTCTCGGTGCAATCGATCAATTAAATGGTGAAGACGAAGTGAATGATGAATACCGTATTGATTACTTGCAAAAACATATGATCGAAATGTCAGAAGCAATTCAAGATGGAGTAGATATTATCGGGTATACAAGCTGGGGCCCAATTGACCTTGTAAGTGCTTCTACTGGAGAAATGAAAAAACGTTATGGATATATATACGTTGATAAAGATAATGAAGGAAAAGGTTCATTAAAAAGATCGAAGAAAAACAGTTTCAATTGGTATAAAGAAGTAATTGAGACGAATGGTGAGAGTTTGGAGTCTTAAGTATGGAAAGGAGACATCTTAAATGATGTCTTCTTTTTTCATTGTAAATAAAGGATAGAGCTATATTTCCCTTTACACGAACATAACGGTATTATATAGTTAAGTTAAGTGAACTTAACTATATAACGAAACGAAATAACAGCATGGAGGAAGAATGCTATGACTAGATCGTATAAAGAAGTAATTAATGAAATGAACCGGGCTTATAATGAATTTTACATTTTACTATTTCAGGAGCTAAAAGATGAGTACGGTCTTACAGGACAGCAAGAGAGCATGCTATTTCATATTAATTTAAATGAAAATACGACAGCGAATCACATTGCGACTACTTTTAATATATCGAAAAGTGCTGTGAGCCAAGTTTTATCGAAATTGGAAAAACAGAAGATGATTTCGAAACAAGTAAACCCTAATAATAAACGGGAGTATTTCCTTACACTTGGTCCAAACGGTAGTAAGTATATAGAGCGGTTGTCTGATTTAGATGATGTATTAATTGAGAAGTACTTTTCGAAAATCGATATACATGCTTTAGAGCAAATGACCGATACGTTAACGAAAATAAATAAAGTTATATTAGAAGAAAAACAGAAGGATCTTGATTCTAATGAGTAAGAACGTAGATGAAGCAATTAGTAGAAAGGAGGAGAAGCATGTTATGAGTTACATACCAAATATGATTACGATAGCAAATTTTGTATGTGGGCTTTTGGCTATTTACGCTGTTTTCGTTCACGATATTTATTTAGGAGCAGTTTTTATTATTACAGGTATGTTATTTGATTTTTTTGATGGTATGGTTGCTCGGAAACTTGATGCTGTTTCGGAAATTGGCGGAGAGTTGGACTCGTTTGCGGATTTAGTTACCTTTGGTGTGGCACCGTCTATTCTTGCATATAGTGTCGCATTGAAAGATTTGCAGTCTATCGGGATGATATGTGCGCTTGCTTACAGTATTTGTGGCATGCTTCGGCTTGCGAGATTTAACACGCAGCAAAGCAAACTCCCGACATTTATCGGAATGCCAATACCATTCGCGGCAATGTGTCTCCTCATTTTATGCTTTTTGAATAATCCAGTTTCCGTGGCGTTTGGCACATGCGTACTCGCTTATTTAATGGTGAGCAAAATCAAATTCCCTCATTTTAAAAAAGATATATCGGAAAGCTTGAAGTTCGAAAGATGGGACTAATGAGAAAGGTAAGGAGCATTGCATGATTCGTATGGCATTAAGATCATTTAACATACAAATGTATTGTTTGCTAGGGGTGATGGTATTAGGATGGCTTATGACACCTTTTTCAGCCCAGTTTGTAGGGGGGGGGCATTGGCCTTTTAGTGAGTATGTATTGCGCCTGGATTTTAGGAAGGCGTATTGAAAAGTTCGGAGACAGCATTGTGAAAAAAGAGAAAGCGCCGATGCTTGGAATGATAAATCGGTTTGCAGCCGCAATACTCGGCGCGATTATTATGTATGAAATTGAACATCATGATTTCATGTGGACATTTGCTGCTGGAATTATGGTTGGGTATTTCTTAATTATTATTAATTTAGGATATTACAGCATGAAAGATGTGAAGGAATAAAGAGTTGTGTGAATCACTAATTTGGATGACTTACATGTATAAACGTAAAAGCTTTCCTTTATGGAGAGCTTTTTTATTATAAAGAAAAGACACCCTGAGGTGCCTTTCTCCGACTTGAACCATTTTCATTTAATACGAATCTATCCGTATTACCCCTTTGTTATAAATGTAAACACACCCTATAAAACAGAATTGTTTATATACATCAGATTGTTAGTTCATAAAATAAAAGAGATTTGAGATCAGTATCGGAGTAACGCCACATCCCCTATAATGATTGATATGTTACGCCTGTCAAAAGAATCTGCTTTATAGAATATGTCCACAATTTATATTTTACTATATTTAATATTTATTAAGTGTATCTTTTCACTAATATGTATAATTACATAAAGTTTACGGGGAAAAGAGAGTATACTTTAATATTGTGTAATAAAGATAAAGGCCACCTACGGAAATAGGGGGCCTTTTAACGTAAAAAGAAAAGACACCCATATATGAGTGTCTTTTCCGATAGTTTTTTAGCAGAAGCAAGAAGCTCCAACGATGATTAATAAAATAAATAATACAACTAATAAAGCAAAGCCTCCAGAAAATCCACAGCCGCCACAACTACCACCAAATCCCATAATAGTTCCTCCTTTTAATAAGAGGGGAAAACAAAAGGTCACTCATGCATTTTAACGGATTCAAATTACTTTATGTTTTTTACGCAATAATTGAGCAGGTCCTTTTGAAAATAAAAAAAGACACTCTAAGGTAACTTTGTCCAACTTGAACTACTTTCATTTTAATAATATCGTTGTAAGTTTAAAAACTATAGAGATTTTTCCTGTGGGCTTTGTAAGTAGTTTTTACGAAATTATGAGTGTTTTTTATTTTGTATTTCAATCAACTCATCTTTAGTCATTTGTATATAATGTTCTTTTTCTGTTAGTTCAAATATAAATAATGCTTTTTTCATGTTATTCACAACATCTTCTTCATCATGTTGTTTAATCTTTAATAAATACTGACCTTTTAAATAGAATAGTTCACCTAATAGGTATAAAGTGTTTAGATTAATAGCTAATTTGATGCCCTTATCAAGGTGTTTTATTGCTTCTTCATGTTGATAGGTGAAGTCTAAACATTTTGCTAAATTTAAAATAATTTTTAATTTAATTTCTTTATCTCTAGGAAAATCTAACTTATTAAAATTAGTTAAACATTTTTTTAACATATTAATACTTTTTTCGTATTCTTTGTTTTCCGCATACAATATAGCAGTTGATTGCATAATATCTATTTCTCTTTCTGATAAACAATCAACATTGGTTAAAGTTAGTTTTAATGCATTATTAAGAAGAGTTAAAGCCGCTTTTGTTGAGTTATTCACACGATATATAGCAATTGCTTCATACCATATTAGAAATTGTTTATCTTCTGTTAATTGGAAATTGTTTTCGTTTTTCTCTTTTTTTACTATTTCATAAAGTTCTTTATATTGTTTTTGCTTTACACAATCTCTCATTACATATTTTACATTTTTTACGTATTTTAATTTTTTGTTTTGAGTTAGTGCAAATATATTATTTGGATCAACACCAAGTCTTTCTGATAATTGATATAACAATATGCTAGATGGATAAATCATACCTTTTTCTATCTTGCTAATTTGACTTTGTGAACATATGCCATGACATAATTCGGATTGTGATATATTTTTTTTAATTCGAAGTTCTTTAATGGTAATACCCAAATCACAAAATTCCATTTTTCCCCCTACTATTTAGCGCTTTATTAGTATAATAATATTCTCCATCCTTAATGTAATGTAAAATTAATATAGTTGCAATTATTGTTTTTTAAGGCCTTTTTATAAAATTTCATTATAAAAGGCTCCTTCTTCCGAATCGAACCATCATGCATAAGTATAAAATTACATAAAACCCACCTACGGAAATAGATGGGCCTTACTATTAGGTGTTACTCCTTCATTGTACAGAAGGGAATTTGCTAGCATATCCTTAAAGTTCTTACATTGAGAAATAAAGAAAAGACACCCTGAGGTGCCTTTCTTCGACTTGAACCATCTTAATTTTAATAATATTGGGATTCTCATCCCAATATTATTTTACCATGTTAAGTTATTTTATTCATTGAGAAATATGTTTCAAATATATATTTTATTGGGATTTTTTTATATAAGAGGCTATATTTAAACTATATGTAAGTTTTTTAATAATAATATCTTATGAAATTCTGTTTCTCCCCTTTAAATGTAACAATTTATGAGTATAAGAATATTTTTCAACTTTTAATATAATGTAAAATTAGTATGGAACTTATTTTATGAAAAAACGTTAACCGAAAGAGAGTTTGAATTGGCTATTTGAAGAAATTAATAATATCATGTGTGTTGGCTACATTCTGTCTAAATATGGTAGGATGTTCTAATAGTATGGGTACACTAAGGGATAAGTCTAAAAATTCAACAACTGTGAAGTGTGAACGTATCAACAAAGCGTGGTACAAACATATGTAATAGTTTAAAGAAATTTGAAACGGTTGATGTTAAAGGGCATAAGGAAAAATTAATTAGGCCGATAGTAGATGCTGATAATTGGAATAATGATAGTACTTAGAAATCCAATGAAAGCTTTTCTATTCATATTGTTTATTCCTCTCTTTTGTTGATCTACATAGTAAAAGCACTCATCTGAGTGCTATCACTTACTTCACTACTTTGTTCATAATCCCCTTATAAAGGTAATGTGAACTTTAAAAATGTTTATTGTAGATTTTTTGTTTTCATCTGTTCTTCATAAACAAACTTAGCTGTCATAAAATCGTTAGGAAAATCTTTTAATGCGTTTTTCATCATGTTCAATTCTTCTTGTGATTTTATTTCAATGCCATATAAGAAATCGTACGCTTTCGTTTGCTCACTAGCAACAAAGTTTTGAGTCATGTAATCATCTTTGAAGTATTGCTTCGCTTTTTCCTTCACTGGATTTGCAAATGAACCTGTAGATTGTTGTTGTTTAACTTCTTCTTTCTTTTCCGGTTGAGCAGCAGGTTGTTGCGTTTCGCGCTTTTATTCTTCTTTTTTAGGTTGTTCTTTCTTTGCTAATTCTTCTTTTAATCTTTTCACTTCAGCATCTAGCGTTTTATTTTGCGTTTCCAATAGTGATATATCCCCTTTTAATTTATCCCGCTATTTGTGGGGCTGCCCGTAAACGCCCGATTGGTGAAGGCTAATAATCAGTGGGGATGAACAAAACCCCCACTGATTAAAGTTTCACTTTATCAATCTCTTTAGATTTATCATCAGTTTCTTTATAAACGATATCTAATAGTATGTTGATCTTTCACATGAAAATTTAGAGCTAATACCATTCCTGTTATGATTAGCAAAATGAAGATACAGCTGATACTCCAAATACAGCCAACGGTCGTAGAAATGGTCTTTTAACATATTAATCCCCCCCTCAAGTATGGAACGATATACTTGAGGGGGGATGGGTGATTACAATCATGCTATTAATAAGAACCCCATAAATGATAAACCATTCCACTAACAAAAAACACTAATCCTAAAACCAAAACAATTATAGCAAGTATTCCATTTTGATTATGCTCCATAAAGTAGCTCCTTTGAGATTTATTTTTAACCCGCATTAACTGCCTGTAAAAGCCTGATTAAAGTTTCACTTTATATACAAAAAAGCCTTTAGTCGTAATTATGGCTAAAGGCTTTGAGCGTTATACTTTTTAGTTTGGAAAATCTTATAAGAAGAATAACCTGTATGTTATATAGAGAAGAATTTATAATATTTTTATCAAATTTGGAACTGTAATGTACTAGCTTGATAATGAAGCTGGACTATTAGAATTGAAAAATTTTAGTTTTATTATAACTAATAGAAAGGAAAGTAGTGTGAATAGAAATCCACTCCAAATAAGCTGGTGAATACCTAAGTTTGAAATGAACCAGCCTCCAATAGTTGTTCCTAAAGTAATTCCGAGATTTGAGAATGAAACGAATAGGCTATTACCAAATTCAGGTGCTTCTTTTGCTTCACTTATTAACCATGTTTGACCAACAATTAATCCGCCAGCATGCACGATTCCCCAAATGAATACTATAAAAATCATTGGAATAAGGTAGGAACCTAAATAATAAACTAATATGTAAACAACAGAATATAGAATAGGGAACGATATTACGGTATTTGCTACGCTTTTTTGCAGGAGACTACCAAATAAATGATTACCTAAAATCATAACTATACCAAATATGAATAGCATAATACTGATGAGAGATCCATTCATGGAAGTTACTGTTGCAAGGTATTCAGCGAAGTAGCTGTATACGGAAAACATGGCTGCAAAAAGGAATGTGACGGTTAAAATATTTAACCATAATCCTGGTTTGCCGAGTATACGAATTTGTTTGCCGAAAGACATTTTTTCTGTAACAGGCATAGAAGGAAGTAGGAGTAGTATTCCAATGAATGCAAGAGTGTTAACGAATGCTCCGAATAAGAAAGCCATTTCGAGTGAAAATTGGTCTGCAAGGTAAGAGGTTAGTGGTACACCTAAAGCGAAACCAACAGTAATTCCCATGAAAACTTTTGTAACTGCTTGACCACTCTTTTCTGGAGGGACAAGTTTAGCAGCTGTTACAAGAGCGATTGAAAAGAAGAGTGGATGAAGCGCTGCCGGTAAAATACGAAAAATAAGCATGATTTCAAATTGTGTTGTATAAGCGTAGATTAAATTTGAAATAACAAATATGAAAATTGCTGTTAATAAAATTATTTTGCGATTAATCCCAGAGACGAGCAAAATTAAAAACGGACCAGAAATAGCAACAACTAGTGCGAATATACTTACTAAAAATCCTGCTTGTGCAGTTGAAATGCCGAATTTCTGAGTGATTTGTGGTAATACACCGACAATACCCATTTCGGTAGTAATAATTCCGAACACACCTATTGCGAGTGTCAGAATAAGTAAAGGATTTACTTTTTTCATTTATAAAACTCTCCATTCGTACTAGTATTTTGAAAGTAAATTCATTAATAAAGAAGCATTATTGCAAGCATGATTGGATGTCAATATTATTAGGACTATGTAATTTGAAATACAATAACAGATATCTAAATAATTAGATATGATGTGTTAAAAAAATTTCTCCTTTCCATGTTTCTTGCTTTTATAGGTAGTGCAATTTTATAAAAAAGCAGAATGTGTGAAGGCTAATAATCAATTGGTATGCTAATTGATTATTAGCTTTCACTTTATAATTCGTTTTGGACGTATTCAGAAAACTCTTGTATTGTTTTTTCATTTCGACGATAGTAAGTCCATTTTCCAATTCGGTCAGAGTCTAGTAGTCCTGCCTTTTTCATAGTTAATAAATAACTAGAAATAACCGATTGGGCTAAACCAGTTTTAAGCTGGATATCTCCTACACATACTCCAACTTGAAAGTTAAGGCCTTGCTCTAGATAAGGTTTTTCATCGAAATAGTTTTCTGGATTTTTCAACCATGATAAAATTTGACATCTTGTTTCATTTGACAATGCTTTATAAATTAATAAAGGTTCCATAAGGAAATTATATCTACTTTTACAGATTTGTAAATGGGTTTTGGTGATTTTAAGGGAAGAAGGTATAGTTGATCCCTTTGAATAGGCATAAGGTGTTCTTGATCTGTACTCTTTGTAAAGGACATTCTAAAAAAAGTTAGGTAACCTAAAAAAGATGATTTCTGTATGCAAACAGGAGTCATCTTCTTTAAATTCTATTGATAGCAAGAGTGATTATAGTACGTCATATATTTCTTAATTTCATGTTTTAACTGAACAAACGATTCACATGATTTTATATATGTTTCATCGATTAAAGTACTACGAGGATTACGTGCAAAAATGATAATCTTGTTACGTTCAAGCATGTTGTTGCCTAGCTATCAATGGCGGATTCCTAAGAAGAGTAATAATAAAACCCAACTGAAGATTTAAGAAAAATTTTATGTTTCCCCCACTTTTTATTTTAGAAGTTTTTCCTATCCTATAAATGAGTTACATCATGAAGGAGACTAAAAACGACAAAGTCATAGATGAAAATGTAAAGTTAGGGGATTCTGCATGCATACAGAAGTTTTGATGAGTTATTTGTATACTTATTTCTTTACTGTTATTTTTTGTATTGTATTTCAAATTGGATTTTATTTTAAAACGAAAAGAACTATATCTATTTGGCATTTTCTATGGGTGTATGTTTTTCTGTTTTACCTTTCGCTAGTGTATGGGGTGACGCAGATCGCGACAGTATGGGATATAAGTAGAAATGAAACGTGGATTCGTGTAAGTCAAATTAACTTGACTTTATTTGATACTGCAGGTAGTACTGCATACCTTTTGAACATTGTACTGTTTATGCCGTTAGGTTTTTTATTACCGACTATTTGGCCGCAGTTTAGAAAAATGAAAAATACTATATATGCGGGATTCTTTTTTTCACTTGCAATTGAGTTAAGTCAATTACTAAATAGTAGAATTACAGATATTGATGATGTATTTACGAATACTCTCGGGGCGATTATTGGGTATGTATTATATAGAGTTTTATTTAAACTGATAGATAAAAGAGAGGGGAAAAAGCTTGATACTAACACTTCTCTAGTTATACAATACGAAGCTGTTTTTTATTTGGTTTTCTCACTTGTAGGTGTGATGTTAATTTATTATCCTGGAGACCTGTAATCTTCCAATGAGATGATTACGAATTTATTTTTAACGCTCGTGCGATATTTCAATTTGTAAAAAAAGCCTTTAACTGGCTATAGCTAAAGGCTTTTATCATCATAATTTTAGTTACCAATTACCCACTCCAACATCCGCATTCAGCCACTTCACCCAATCCAAATCCTCTATCTTAAGCAAACTGAGCGAAACACCCTTCATATCTAAAGAAGTTAGCAGTGTACCGACTTTTACGAACTTCACTTGTAATTTCTCCAGCTCACATAAACGGCGAATATCATTTGCGAAAATGTATTGTTCCATTAGCGGAGTTGTGCCGAGTCCATTAACGAGGATGGCGAAGTTGTCACCTTTTCTCCAGCGGTAAATGCTTTTTAGTTTGTTCATTAGTTCGATTGCTAATATTTCAGAAGAGGATAGTGCTTCTTTACGGTAACCTTTTTCACCATGGATGCCGACGCCGTAAAACACTTCATCTTCGTTTAATGTGAATGAAGCTTTTCCTTTTACTGGATCGTTGGCAGGGGAAAGGGCAACTCCTAATGTGTGTAAGTTTTTGATGACAGCTTGCCCGATTGTTGTTAGTTCTTCTAAAGAATGTCCACTCTCAGCGGCCGCACCAAGTATTTTTTGAACGAAAACAGTGCCAGCGACGCCGCGTCTTCTTTTATTAAAAGAAGCATCATCTTCAATTGAAACGTCGTCATTTACGATGATGTGGTCAATTTGTCTTCCTTCTTCTTTGGCAATTTGCTTCGCCGCTAGAAAATTCTCAACATCATCTTTAAAGTTTTTAATGATGAATAAAATACTTTTATCCTTTGGTATAAGGTGAGTAGCTGCGACAATTTGTTCTACTGTAGGCGGAGTGAAAATACTGCCATTTACTGCCGCTGTAAGCATTCCTTTTCCTACATAACCAATATCAGCAGGTTCATGTCCGCTACCACCACCGCTTATAATAGCGACGTCTTGCTTCAGTTTGTCGATATCTTTTACATAAATGATGTTGTTTGTTTCGTCGTAATTTACTTTGTCGTTATGTTCAAAATAAAAGCCATGCAGCATATCTTGAACGATATGTTGTACATCATTCATAATCTTTTTCATTGCTTTTGCCACCCTTTAATTACTTTGCTGATTGCTCCAGTAATAGTAGTAATTGATTGTTGATCATATTTTTCATGAGAGAAGACATAATGGAAGGATCTACTTCGCATTTGCTTTCAATCCAATCTTTTATCGTTCCAACGAAGCCGTGACTATAAAAGGAGGCAATCGTATTTTTTGTCTCGTCAGAAAGGCTGAATCCACAGCTCACGGATAGTTCATCAATAATCTTCATATATAAGTTTTTCGTATGCTCAAATAAATAGTGATTAAACGAATTTTGCTCAATGACTTTAAAGGCATTTCGGTAAAATTTTTGATTTTCATAAAAGTAATCAAATAATAAATCGAAAATGTTTTCCCACGTTTCATAGTCGAGAAAGTCGATAATGTTTTCTTTCGTTTCTTCTCTATAAATCCAGCTTAATAGTTCAAATTTATCTTTAAAATGATAATAAAAAGTTTGCCTACGCATTTGACAGTGTAACATAATATCGCTTACTGATATTTTATGAAACGACTCTGTTTCCATTAAATATTTCAATGAGTTCGCGATTATCTTTTTAGAAATTATAGAAGAGGTCATCTGAATCATCCCTAGAATGTAGTAATATAAAAATCCTATCTATAAATGAGAGCGGTGTCTTTAGACAGATTGTCCATTTTGTCCGTTTACTATAAAACGCTTTCATTTTAACATGGTTAGTAAGAAGAAGATTTCAAATATATCACAATATATTAAAGGAATTGAGGGAGAATCACAATGAAAAAGATTATAAACAAACCAGAAACATTAGTTATGGAAATGTGTAACGGGATGGTTATGGCTCACCCAGAGCTTGAGCTTTTGAAAAAATATAAAGTAATTAAGAAGAAAGAAATGAACGAAAACAAAGTAACGTTAATTAGTGGCGGCGGTAGTGGTCATGAGCCAGCACATGCAGGACTAGTCGGAAAAGGAATGTTAGATGCGGCAGTGTGCGGAGATGTGTTTGCTTCTCCTTCGCAAATTCAGGTATATCAAGCAATTAAAGAGACAGCTAGTAAAAAAGGTACGTTATTAATTATTAAAAACTACAGCGGCGATATTATGAATTTCAAAAACGGTGCGCATTTAGCGAAGGAAGATGGAATTGAAGTCGATTACGTAAAAGTTGACGATGATATTGCGGTAGAAGATAGTCTGTATACAGTAGGACGCCGCGGCGTTGCGGGCGTTATTCTCGTTCATAAAATTGCTGGCGCAGCAGCGGAAGCAGGTATGGATTTAGGCGCGGTGAAAGCTGTAGCGGAAAAAGCAGCGGCTAACGTGCGTACAATCGGTTTAGCGTTAACTTCTTGTACAGTTCCAGCGAGCGGATCACCTACTTTCACACTTGCGGAAGATGAAATGGAATACGGCGTTGGTATTCACGGCGAACCAGGAATTAAGCGTGAAAAAACGATGTCAGCTGATGAGTTAGCTAACCGTATGACAAATGATTTAATAAAAGATTTAGGAGTAAAAGATGGCGAGGAAATTGCGCTTCTAGTAAATGGTTTTGGTGGTACACCACTGCAAGAACTATACTTATTTAATAACGCAGTTACGAGAGAATTAGCTGCTAGAAACATTAAAATTAATAGAGTATTCGTCGGTAACTATATGACGAGTATTGATATGGCTGGTATGTCTTTAACAGTGATGAAGTTAGATGATGAGCTAAAAACATTACTATCGAAAGAATGTAATACACCAGCGTTCAAAGTAGATGGACCAGTTGAAAGTGTAGAGTACGTGAATGTACTTGAAGAGGCAGAAGAGAAAGAAGTTTCATTTGAAATAGAAACAGCGGAAGAGCACGCTGTGATTAAAGATAATATCATTACATTAAACAACATGATTTATCTCGTTGATAAAATGAGCGACATTATTATTAAAAATGAAGTACCGTTCTGTGAGTTAGATACACATGCAGGTGACGGCGACTTCGGAATGAGTGTTGCGAAAGGATTTAAGCAATTAAAACGTGAGTGGCATTCTATTGTAGAACAAGAAAATGTAACGATCGGATCATTCCTTGACGGTTGTTCCATGATTATTATGGAACATTGCGGCGGCGCATCTGGTCCAATTTGGGGCGGTGCATTCCGCGCAGCTAGTAAAGCAGCAGGCGAGAAGCGTGAGTTAACAGTGAAAGAATTTGCTGAAATGTTGCAAGCAGCACTGCAAGGCATACAATCTATCGGTGAAAGATCGTTCGGTAGAGGTGCAGTAGTTGGTGATAAAACACTTGTTGATGCACTTGCTCCATGTGTGGATTCTTGGTTAGCTAGCGCTTCAAACGAAGTAGACATGAAAACTGCCTTTGAAAAAGGTGCAGAAGCAGCCGTTAAAGGAGCAGAGTACACGAAAGAAATCGTAGCTCGCATGGGCCGCGCCGGTACAGTTGGTGAAAGAAGTTTAGGCTATCCAGATGCAGGTGCACATGCGCTTGGAGTTATCTTTACGGAGATTGCGGGTAGTTTGAAATAGGAATTAGAAGATCCCCTCTGCCTTAAGGTGGAGGGGATCTTTATTTATAATCATCATTCTTCCAGTGAAAAATTTTATTTGTTAGCCAATCTAGAAGCTGCTTCTTCAACTTCTTTATACGCATTTTGTAATACTTCATTTGGATCTAGTACTGCTGTTCCTTGTGCACGAACGATTTGATAATCTTCAATACCAAAGAAATTAAACATTGCTTTTAAATATTTATGAGAGTATTCCACTTCTGTATACCAATCATCATTTGTATAGATTCCTCCACTTGCTTGTATAACAAGCATTCTTCTTCCATCTTTAAGTAGTCCCACTGATCCAGTTTCAGTATATTTAAATGTTTCACGTGCAATCATGATATTGTCCATGTAATCTTTTAACTTTGATGGAATATTAAAATTGTGCAAAGGTAATACGATAACATACGTATTTGCACTTTTAAATTGTTGTAAAATTTCGGACATACGCTCTGTTACTTTTTGTTCTTCATCAGTTAACTTTTGTCCATTTCCTTGCTTTTCCCATGCACTTAAAACAGTTTTATCTATCATTGGTACTATATCATCGTATAAATTAATTTGTTCAATCGGTTCATTATTAGGAATTAATTCTTTATAAGATACTAAAAAGTGGTTAAGAACTTTAATGCTGACTGATGATGTATCATCCACTTTTGGATGTGCGTTTATGATAAGTGTTTTGTTCATTTGTATTTCCCCTTTTTAAAAGTTTTTACGTTTTAATTGTCGACAAAGTTAATCGTCGATTAACTTTGTCTTTAATATAAGCTCTGAAATTATTTTTGTCAAACGAAATACATACTATTCGAAAAGAGCCTTTTTTTATTTGACTAAAATTCTAAATGGTCCTAAGATACAATTTGATAACCCTTAAAATAAAAAGCAGGTGATTTGTATATGCAGTATAGTGTTGGGGTTGAATATGCCTTGCATTGCCTAGTTTATTTAATTAACACTCCTTCCAAGGAAAGTGTCGGAATAAAAGATTTGGCAGAGTTCCAAGGGCTTTCTGAAACATTTCTTTCAAAAGTTTTCGGTAAATTATCTAAAGCTGGCATTGTAAATTCTGTCCCAGGTGTAAAGGGCGGGTATAGGTTAGCTAAGTCTCCAGAAGATGTTTCTTTTTGGGATGTAATAGAAGCTGTCGAAGGTCCAAAACCTATTTTTCAATGTAAAAATATTGTACAGAATGGTCTACTATATCGAGACGAGGCCGAGGCTTGCAATTCTTGTGAACCTAGCAATTCTTCTTGTACAATTAACTTAGTAATGCTTGAAGCAGAAGAACACATGCGTGAGTTTCTTCGTAAAAAGACTCTTGCATGGTTAGATAAAGAACTTGATATTGTTTTACCTGAAAAGATAAGGGTAGATACTCGTGAATACTTCAAACAAAAAAACTCTAACTAAATCGCCATGACGAATTAGTTAGAGTTTTTTTGTTTTTTAACATGAATGCCATCATGTGAGTTCCTAAAAATATGGAATTCACGTTGCTTAATTATATTTTTTAATCTTCGTGATCGATTTCTATTGTGCCTGTTCTAGCGCTAACTTTTAAAACATTCAATAGATTATCAGGTGTCTTGATTTCCACTTCATATTCGAATTGAGATTGTGTTAAGTTGTCATCTTCTAATTCAAATTCTTTTTTCACATGAATAATTTCTCCATTTGTTTGTGCTAAAGCAATTTCACGAACTTGTTTTTCTGTGTAGTTGTCATTCTTTTTTGCATAATTGTAACCCATACCAAAATATCCACCAACAATAGCAATACCAATTACTAAAGTAGCAATTACACTTATCATTATTTTCTTTTTATGTTTTAACATTTTCATTCACTCCTTAATGATTAATCATCTATTCCAAATCTTGCTTCAAGTGCATTTTCTGCTTGCTCTAATTGATCTTCCAGTATATCTTGTTCTCTTTCTTGTGTTTGATATTGTTCAACAGTTATCGTTCCAGCGCGATAATCTGCTTCTAGCTGATTATCAGATAAATCTATTTTGTCATCTAATTGGTCAATTTCTTTTTTTGCTGCTAAGTACGTATTTAAGTCCTCTTCTTTTGCTCCAACTGGTTTTGTGTTATGTGCCTTTTCTATAATAGATGAGACTTCATTTTTGAAATCTTGTATTTGCTTCGTATCATTCGTAGCAGGCTCTGTTTTGTTTGGTTCTTTTTGTAGTTGAGCAACTTCTTTTTGTAATTTATCATTTTCCGCTTTCAGTTGTTGTACTTCTGTATTGTTATCAGATTGAGTAGAACAAGCTGTTAAGAATAAACAAGACATTGCTCCAATTATCATCCAGTTTCTCATTATGTTTTCCTCCCTTTAATTGAGCACCTTATCCTTGCCTTTATATTACTGAACAAACATTAAAGGAAGATTAATGTGCCAAAAAATAAAATGATATAATTAAATCGTTTCTAATCTTTCTTTAATGTTTTGGAACTATAGTGATATATATAATAAGAAAAAAGGAGGATGCTAATGCGAGTTCTTATTGTCGAAGATGAACAAGACTTACAAAATATATTAGTAAAACGATTAAATGCAGAATATTATAGTGTCGATGGATGTGGGAATGGAGCAGATGCCTTGGATTATATAAGCATGGCTACTTATGACTTGATTGTGCTTGATATTATGATTCCCCGAATAGATGGGTTACAAGTGTTACAAAGATTACGCGCAGACAATAATACAACTCCTGTCTTGCTTCTTACAGCTAAAGATACAATTGATGATCGCGTAAAAGGACTCGACTTAGGTGCGGATGATTATTTAGTAAAGCCATTTGCTTTTGATGAACTATTAGCAAGAATTCGAGTGTTGATGCGAAGAAAAACAGGGAATACCTCTAATGTGTTTGAAATTGCTGATCTAGTGGTGGATTGCAATATGCATAAAGTAACAAGGGGAGAGCAGGTTATTAATCTTTCCAGTAAAGAATTTGCTATTTTAGAATATATGATTCGTAATAAAGAAGTTGTGTTGACACGAGATAAAATTGAGCAACATGTGTGGAATTACGACTATGAAGGTGGCTCAAATATTATTGATGTTTACGTCCGATACCTTCGTAAAAAAATTGATAGCCAGTTTGAAACGAAGTTAATTCATACAGTACGAGGCACTGGTTACGTATTGCGAGTAGAGTCATGAAAAAACTATCAATAAAAATGAGAGTAACCCTTTGGTATACGGGGTTAATTGTAATTATTATGGCACTCGTGTTAGCTTTTATTTTAGCTTCTTCAGATAAAGTTGTGCTTTTTAATATGAAAAATCAATTAAAGAGCACAGTAAAAGAAAGCATGGAAGATATCAAATATAAGCATGGGCAGTTAAAGATTGACGATGAGTTTGAAACTTTAGAAGATGGAGTAAATCTCCTCATTTATAGTAAGCAAGGTGAGCTACTGGCAGGAAATAGTCCAACAAGCTTTAATAAAAAGATATCGCTTAAATCCGATGAAATACAAACCATTAAAAATGGTAATAAAGAATGGATCGTATATGATTTTCTCCATAACGTAGGCGGCGATGAGCAAGTCTGGGTTCGTGGAATAATGACGATGAACCAATTATCATCAACGATGAATACGCTTATCGTGGTAACACTCATCTCTTTCCCATTACTTATTCTCATTGCGGCAGTGGGAGGATATTTTATTACGCAAAGAGCGTTTCGACCTGTGAAACAAATGAGTGATTCAGCTAGTGAAATTGGTGATGGTAAAGACCTTTCGAAGAGGATTAATTTACAAGGTTCATCGAAAGACGAAATTTATCATTTAGCACAAACCTTTGACAACATGTTTGAGCGATTGGAGAAATCATTTGAAAGTGAAAAACAATTTACATCTGATGCATCTCATGAATTAAGAACGCCAACATCTGTGATTATTTCGCAATGCGAATACGCCTTATCGCAGAGGAATAATCCGAAAGAAATGGAAGAATCTTTAGAAGTAATTTTAAGGCAATCACGTAAAATGTCCTCGTTAATCTCGCAACTTTTATTATTAGCACGAGTTGATCAAGGAAAGCATGATACTTTTCAATTTGAATGTATCAATATGAGTGAATTAACGGAAATCGTTGTAGAAGAGCTTTCATTAATGGTTCAAGAAGCCTCGATTGATATAACAACAAATATAGAGGAAGACCTGTTTATTAAAGCAGATCAAACATTGATGATGCGTTTATTAATGAATTTATTAACGAATGCGATTGCTTATGGTAAAGAGAATGGTAGTGTGAATATACAACTATGCCGTGATGGAACGAACATAATAGGTAAAGTCTCCGATAATGGCATAGGCATCAGCGAGCAACATATTACGAAAATATGGGAACGCTTCTATCGAGTTGATGCAGCACGAACATCTTCAAACATGGGAAACACAGGTTTAGGATTGTCGATGGTAAAATGGATTGTCGAACTACATGGAGGAGAAATTACCGTTGAAAGTAAATTAGGGGAAGGCAGTACTTTTACATTTAAACTACCAATTGAAAAACGAGCATAATGTATGCTCGTTTGTAGCTTTAGAATAAAGATGGATTTAAAAGCTCTCTTTAATCTTTATTTAAAAGTAAATGAAAGTAAATCGATTTAGTTATAAATTATGTTTTCAACATGATACAATACATTCCTTTTTAGTATGAAATTGAAACAACAAGAACAGATGATTAGTCTGTTTCTAACATCATAGATTTATATTTTCGAACGTGTTGCGCAAATGATTTCGGTGCGGAGTTCAAGGTTAAATGGGCTGAAGTTAATAAGTAGTCTGCTATATGTTGTCTATTAATTAGGAAAAGGGCACTCCATTGAGGGAGTGCCCTTTTCCTAATTAATGATGGTAACAGATAAAAAACTCTTTGTATTACCAGGAGTCACCGTGGCTTGATTGCATGTACATAATTGTACTAGATTTAGTCGAATCAACTTGTTTCTTAGAATCTGATTGTGAAGGGAATGCTAATCCAATAGATAATGCAACTGAAAGTGATAAACCTAAAATCGTTCCAAAAAGTTTTTTCATTATTTTAACGCTCCTTTTTCAAAAGTTTTTTCTTTAGCTTGATGACTAATATAAAAGTATTTACTAGCTTTTACAGTGTCGCTTTCTTCGTAAAACTTGATTGCTAATTTTTCAGTGTATTCTTGTGTGTAAGTATAGAGTTGTTGTGTGTCGAAAAATGAGATAGCTTCCAAAGATAATTCTTCGAGAATAGCAGCCGAAACACCTTTATTTATACAATCTAAAAGTTTGAAATGATATAGGTATTCTTTATTGTCTAGCTTCTCACAAATTGATAATCCTCGTTCGATTAACTCGGCCGACTGTTCAAGTTCCCCAATCTTTAAATGTTCTCTAGCCTTAAGAAAAATGGCCCTAAAATGCTCTGGAGTTTTAGTTGTTACTTCTGATAAGTGTCGAATTGCTAAAGCGGATAAGTTTTGGCTACTATATAAAAAACCTAAATTATTGCGGACTCTTAATATTAGGGAATCCTCATTATTTTTACGTAAAATATCTATTGCAGAATTAAATTTTTCTTCTGCTACAGGGAATTGTTTTATATTAATACATGCTAAACCGTATAAGTTCTCACAAGCGGCAACATTATTTTCATAGCCATTATGTTTAGAGAAGATTTCTTTAGCTTTAGTCACATGTTGAATTCCTAATAGAGGTTGATAGGTATGAAGATAGAAGTTAGCAAAACGATAGCTAAACTCGGCTATTTCAAGATCGTCATGAATATGTTGTAATAGTGTTTCGGCTTTTTCGTAGTATTCCCAGGCTTCATTGTTGTTGGAAATTAGTGTGGCATGAATCCCTTTGAAAAAGTGATAATAATAAGACAACGATTCATTTTTTGGTATATCCAGTGAATCAATTGCCTGGAAGCTTGTGGGTGTGATGCTTAAATGATCGAGCAAAACTTTAAAGCGAAAAGTAAGAAGTGAGTAATGGAATAGTAAATTTGGATCTTCATTAATACTTTTTATGTGTGTATCAATCTCTGTTTTTAAATGTTTTGCTTCTTTTAGGTGCTGGGCACGTATCTCTTGATACCAATTATTTAAAAGTTGTGTGATTATATCTTTTGGTTTTAGATGACTTACCATAATTCTCCTCGCTTTCTACTATATTTATTTGTATATTGACATGTATATACTAGCAAGAAATTAAGTGTGTTAGAGTGATAGATAGCAAGAAAAAACTTTTTCAATAATTTTCTGATAATTTAAAAGGTAATTAGAATATAAATAAGATTCCTTAGATGGTGATCATTTATTTATTGCCAAAAAATAAGTGCATCGAGCAAGTATGACTATTGTACTTAAAACAAATAACAGCCTGTTTGTATGTTGTATTTCCTTAGTATTGTAAATAAGCATTTTACTCCATCGCTATCCATTTGAAAGAACAAGTGATCCCACTTTATGGTTATATGCAAAACTTAAAAAACATAAATAAGCAGAACCTTTGTATTTTGCTATCTTACGTATTTCATCCTGCACAAAAAATATTTCTCAACATTTTGTCCGTTGAAAAAGATTGAATATTCGTATTATAACGAATATTATGTTGTTATCGACAAAAAAACGATAATTTGCAGACACTGGGGAGGAAATGCATTGAAAAAGGATAAGAAGTTAAAACCATTATCAGTTTTAGCAACAGCGGCAGTACTAAGTAGTAGTTTTGCTTTTGGAAGTCATGCAGCGTATGCTGATACGCCATCATCTCTACCGATAGATGAGCATTTAATACCGGAGGAGCGTTTGGCAGAAGCGCTAAAACAACGGGGCGTAATTGATCAATCTGCATCACAAGCGGAGACGTCAAAGGCTGTCGAAAAATATGTTGAGAAAAAGAAAGGGGAAAACCCTGGGAAAGAAGTCTTGACAGGAGATAGTCTTACGCAAGAAGCTTCTGATTTTATGAAAAAAGTAAAAGATTCAAAAATGAAGGAAAATGAACAGGCGCAGCAGCCAGAAGTAGGACCAGTAGCTGGACAAGGTGCAGGATTAAATCCAGGGAAATTAAATGGAAAAGTACCTACTACATCAGCGAAGCAAGCTGAGTACAATGGAGCTGTCCGAAAAGATAAAGTACTTGTTTTACTCGTAGAATTTAGCGATTTTAAGCATAACAATATTGATCAAGAGCCAGGATACATGTATTCTAAGGACTTCAATCGTGAACATTATCAAAAAATGTTATTTGGTGATGAACCGTTTACGTTATTTGATGGATCGAAGATTAACACATTTAAACAATATTATGAAGAACAATCTGGTGGTAGCTACACAGTTGATGGAACTGTAACGGAATGGCTTACTGTTCCAGGAAAAGCTTCAGATTATGGTGCGGATGCTGGAACTGGTCATGATAACAAAGGTCCTTTAGGGCCACGTGATTTTGTGAAAGAAGCATTAAAAGCAGCGGTAGCAAAAGGGATCAATTTAGCAGATTATGACCAATTTGATCAATACGATCAAGATGGTGATGGAAATAAAAACGAGCCAGATGGCATTATTGATCATTTAATGGTTGTACATGCTGGTGTTGGTCAAGAAGCTGGTGGCGGTAAATTGAAAGATGATGCAATTTGGTCTCATCGTTCAAAACTTGGGTCAAAACCATATGCGATTGATGGCACAAAATCTTCTGTTTCAAATTGGGGCGGAAAGATGGCTGCATACGATTATACAATCGAGCCTGAAGATGGAGCGGTTGGTGTGTTTGCGCATGAGTATGGTCATGATTTAGGCTTACCAGATGAGTACGATACGAAGTACTCAGGACAAGGTGAACCTGTTGAGTCTTGGTCTATTATGAGTGGCGGTAGCTGGGCTGGAAAAATTGCAGGAACAGAGCCAACAAGTTTCTCACCACAAAATAAAGAGTTTTTCCAAAAGAATATGAAGGGCAATTGGGCGAATATCGTTGAGGTAGATTACGATAAACTTCGCACGGGAGTCGGTGTTGCAACATATTTAGATCAAAGTGTTACAAAATCAAAACGACCAGGAATCGTTCGTGTTAACTTGCCGGACAAAGATATTAAAAATATCGAATCGGCATTTGGTAAGAAGTTTTACTACAGCACAAAAGGAAATGACATTCATACAACACTTGAGACACCAGTATTTGACTTAACAAATGCAACGGATGCTAAGTTTGATTATAAGGCATTCTACGAACTGGAAGCGAAGTATGATTTCCTTGACGTATATGCGATTGCAGAAGATGGAACGAAGACACGCATTGATAGAATGGGCGAAAAAGATGTAAAAGGCGGCGTGGATACAACTGATGGTAAGTGGGTTGATAAATCATACGATTTAAGCCAATTCAAAGGGAAAAAAGTAAAACTGCAATTTGAGTATTTAACAGATATTGCAGTAGCTTATAAAGGATTTGCATTAGATAATGCTGCATTAACTGTAAATGGAAAAGTTGTTTTCTCAGATGATGCAGAAGGCCAACCAGCAATGACATTAAAAGGATTTACGGTGTCTAACGGATTTGAACAGAAGAAACATAACTACTATGTAGAGTGGAGAAATTACGCTGGTTCTGACACGGCTTTACAACATGCGCGTGGTCCAGTATTTAATACAGGAATGGTTGTATGGTATGCGGATCAAAGCTTTACAGATAACTGGGTAGGGGTTCATCCAGGTGAAGGATTCTTAGGAGTAGTAGATTCTCATCCAGAGGCAATCGTAGGGACATTAAATGGACAACCGACTGTGAAGAGCAGTACGCGTTATCAAATTGCTGATGCTGCATTCTCATTCGATCAAACACCAGCATGGAGAGTAGATTCGCCAACTCGCGGTATCTTTGACTATAAAGGATTACCAGGTGTTGCGAAATTTGATGATTCTAAGCAGTATATCAACAGCGTGATTCCAGATGCAGGACGTAAGTTGCCGAAACTAGGATTAAAGTTTGAAGTAGTAGGCCAAGCAGAAGACAAGTCTGCAGGTGCAGTTTGGATTCATCGATAAAATAAGGTGAAGTGAAGAGGAGCTGTCTCATAAGTTGGTGAAACCGACTTATGGACAGCTCTTTTTTTTATTGTAGAAAAGGGACCTTTTAGGAACTAGTTCATGGAAAAGAATGATATAAAATTTATCCCGCTATTTGCCGGGCAGTAAGGCCCCCACCTCAAAATTCAGCGGAAGCAAAGAAGTTAGGTGGGGGTCGGGCTACCTGTAAACGCCCGATTGGTGAAGGCTAATAATCAGTGGGGGATGAACAAAACCCCCACTGATTAAAGTTTCACTTTATTTTCAATACGAGTGAACAAACGTAAACTTAAATATTAGAAAATATAGATGAAATTCCGCTATTATACCTTTCAATAAAATAATAATAGCATTATATATTATAAGGAATGCTTGTCCTTAATTGTAAATGAAAGGGGGAAATTGATATGAGTTATGGCTATGGTTATTCTTCTAAAAAATGTTGTGAAAATTACAATGAAACGTTATCAACGGGTGTATTACGTAGACATTCTGCTACTTTATTTCTTACTGTTGATGCTATGAATGTTGATCCAGATGATACTCATAGAGTAACTGTTGAAATGTTTGATTGGTCATCTGGTTCTCCTGTATTGTTACCATTAGTAGATCCTTCTACACGAACATTAGCACCTAATCAATATGTTACTTTTCGTTCGGCAGCTCTTCCTCCAGGACTTTTTGCTTACGAAGTAAGAATAATTCATCCAAATGATAGAGATGTTGTTACGAATGTTTTTGGTCTTAGTGCAATCGTATTTAATCCACAAGAAGGAAATAATGTTTTACAACATGATTTAGCAAAATTAGACCTTAAATAGATTTTATAAAAGTCTAAATATGGAAATGGTTAAGTAAAGGAAGTAGGATGTAAAGCTACTTCCTTTACTTAACATCAACTATATAAAAAAATTTAGTGTCATCATCGGTACATAGGACAGCACGATTTAGCAAATCAATATTAACGATAGTCATATAATTAAAGAGTAAATAACCGTCTCCATAATATATAATTAATATTTCTTCTTCGAATGATAAGGAGTATAACAATAGTATGTATTTCGTTTGCTTGTATAAAGCAAATTGTATAAAGCAAATTGTATAAAGAGAAGAAGGATCTCCTTAAAGGAGATCCTTTTTACGTTTTATCATTTTTAAAGAAATCTTTCATCATTTTAGAGTGTTTCATGTTTAATGTCACAGCTTCTACTTTACCTTTCTTCTCATCTTTAGCGATTGTAATTTGCTCCTTATTATCGATCCAGACAAGAAACTCTTCTTTTGCGTCATCTTTATATGTAACGGTTATAGTAGAATGTGCCGATTGTTTCTTTTTTTGATCTAATGTAATTGTTTTCGAGGTTCCATTTTGAACTGCCGAAACGATAGGTTTTATCATTTCTTCATTGTCTGTTTGAGATTTGGAAATAGTATTATTTGTTGTTTTCAGTATTTCAATGTCTGTAATATTAGCGGAATTTAATTGAAATGTATTTTGTGTATGTTCTTGCTTAACTTGTGAAGCTTTATCTGTAGCCGAGGAGCTTGTACAACCTATTAAAGTGAAAGATAGAGCGGTTAGAGCGCATATAGATATGATTTTTTTCATAGTATCCCTCCTTATGTTTAATTATAACAATTTTCTGTTAATTTAGGTAGTTATTGTAAGGAGAAGATGTTTTAAAGTGGTAAATGATGTTGTTCATTTTCTATTAAAATTAAAATTCACATAACTTTTTTCATATTTTATGTTTAACATTTCGAAAATAGGTGTACTACATATAATATAACAAATAATTCATTTTAAAGGAGGAAGTTAAAGATGGAAACGAAGTATAGTAAACCTTTTGTATATGAATTTATTACGGAGAAAGAGGTCATGAATGCGGCAAATGATCTAGTGAAGAAAGGAATAGAACAAAAAGATATTTACGTGTTAACACATGAGAAAGAGAGGACAGATAGAATCGCAGATAATGCAGACGTGAACACGATTGGAATAAAAGAGGAAGGACTTGGGACAAGCATTATTAATGTCTTTCAAAAAACGGGAGATCAGTTAAGAAATAAGATGCAAGAGTTAGGACTTAATGAGGAAGAAGCTAACTTTTATGAAGAAAAGCTGGATGAAGGGAAAATCTTGTTATTCGTTAAGGATTTAGAAAGAGTCGGTGAATGGCTACAAGAAAGAAGATGCACGTATTCTCTTTAAATTTGTATCCTTTACATCTATAAATCTATTACGAAAAGGAGATTGGAAATATGAGTGAGAGCGGTCTAAAAGAACAAATTACGGGTAAAGTTGAAAAGAAAAAAGGACAAGTAAAAGAAGGGATTGGTGAAGTTACAGAAGATAGAGAGTTGAAAAATGAAGGGAAGTGGGAGAAGACGAAGGGAACGATAAAAGAAAAAGTCGGAAAAGTTAAACAAAAGATAAGTGATGGATTGGATAATAAAGAATAATACATGTTTATCAAGCTTTGGTTACATACCAAAGCTTGATAAATCAAATATAAAAACAATATAGGAGGTTTAATTGTGGGACTTATTATTACGTGTATTGTAGGTGGACTTATTGGTGCGTTAGCTGGAATGATTACGGGGAAAGACTTTCCTTTAGGTATAGTTGGTAATGTAATTGCTGGTTTAATTGGATCTTGGGTAGGTAGTGCGTTATTTGGTCATTGGGGTCCTGAATGGGGAGGCATTTTTGTTCTTCCAGCGTTATTAGGTGCAATCGTCTTTATTTTAATCGTTACATTCTTCTCTAGAATGCTACGGAAAGCGTAAGTATGATAATGAATAGTAATCTTAAGTTTATTATATATAACTATAAAGTGAATGAACTGATAAATATACATAAAAAAGCATCCAATTAAACTAATTTGGATGCTTTTTTTATGTAATCTGCATAGGAATGAGCGGGGGATGAAGGCCCCCGCTCATTGAAATTACACTTTTTATTATGTATTAAACCATCGTTACTTTTTCACAATTATTTATCCTTACGACCTGCCTTGGTTCTATATGAGATAAGTCCTCACTATTACCTATATCAACTACAATTGTATTCGTCAGTATGTTAATAATGGAACCAACTAATTTTGTAGCATGATCGTGTCGATAAGAAAATTGAACGAAATCTCCCTTTTTAAAGTTGTGCTCTTCCATAGATAGATCCCCCTAAAAATAATGTTTATACATTATACATACACAAATTTATAAGGTTTAAACATTTAGTAGTATTTTTTAAGTGTTAAGCCGAGAAAGGTGTAGAAAATTTATTTATAATGAAAATAAAAAAATATGTTTAAAATTAATTTTTATGGGTAATTAACATAGTAGTGGTTTGAGATAAGGGGGCGGAAATGATGAATTTGGCAATAAATATTTTGCAAAATGATGTAGGTTATACGGTACAACTTAATGGTGAGATTGATGCATATACGGCATCAGATTTAAAAAATAAGATGATGCCTATTGCAAGCGAAAAAGAAGTTCATATTGTAGTAGATTTTCATAACGTAGATTATATGGATAGTACCGGTTTAGGTGTTTTTATAGCTCTATTAAAAGCAGTTAAGAAAAATGATGGCAAACTAGAGTTTATTGGTGTATCTAAAAGACTAAAAAGATTATTTGATATTACAGGACTAACAGAAATATTAAATTTGAATTCCGATTTTGAAAAAGTAGAAAGAAGGTGACTAGGGATGATGGAGAAATTTGAAAAGATAGAAATGAAAATTCCTGCAAAGGCAGAATATGTGGCTATTATTCGTTTAACAATGGCTGGTGTTGCGAACCGAATGGGCTTTGCTTATGACGATATAGAAGATATGAAAATTGCTATTAGTGAAGCATGTACAAATATTGTACAACATGCATATAAAGAAGACGTTGGAGAAATTACAATTGTCTTCGGCCTATATGAAGATCGATTAGAAATTATGGTTGCGGATAATGGGGTTAGCTTTGATTTTAATAACTTAAAAAGGAAAGTTGGTCCGTATGATATTAGTAAACCAGTAGAACATTTGCCGGAAAATGGTTTAGGTTTATATTTAATTAATACGTTAATGGATGATATACAAATTATGCATGATGAGGGCATGACAGTTTTAATGACAAAATATATACAAAGAGAGCAGGTGGAGAATGATGGAAATCCAATCTCAACCTACAACTCTTACTAAAGAAGACGTTATTAAGCTAATTGCAGAATTCCAACAAAACCAATGTAATGAAGCACAGGAAAGGTTAGTTGATCATTATAAAAATCTCGTACATTCCATTGCATATCGCTATTCAAAAGGCGGGCCGATGCATGAGGATATTATACAAGTAGGGATGTTAGGGCTCTTAGGCGCAATAAGAAGGTATGATTATTCGATAGGGAATGCTTTTGAGCCGTTTGCAATACCTACAATAGTAGGCGAAATAAAGAAGTATTTACGTGATAAAACTTGGGGCATTCACGTTCCAAGGCGAATTAAAGATTTAGGCGGGAAAATTAAACTTGCGATAGAGGAGTTAACAGATCACCTGCAACGTTCACCGAAGATAATAGAGATTGCGGATCATTTAGGACTATCCGAAGAGGAAGTGCTAGAAATTATGGATGCGAAAAATAATTATCGAGTATCTTCCTTAGATGATGTAGTTGAAAATTCATCTGATGGAAGTTCGGTAGCGAGAATTGAATCTGTAGGTGAAGTAGAGCAAGGATATGAACAGACAGAAAGACGTCTCGTTTTAGAGGATATTTTTAACGTATTAAATGAGACAGAAAAGAGTGTTATTCATTATATATTTGGAGAAAATTTAAATCAAAAAGATACAGGGGAACGGTTAGGTATTTCGCAAATGCACGTTTCTCGTATTAAAAGACAAGCGATAAGTAAATTGAAGCAAGCTGCATTTTTAGATACATAAAAATTTTAAATAATTATGTTTAAAACATGAGGAAAGGGGTACTTATTAAGTATAGGAGGAGATATGAAAATGTCACACGATGTGAAAGAACTAATCAAAGGATTGAATGAAGATTTAGCAGGAGAATACTCAGCAATTATTATGTATAACCATAATGCTGCTACAGTTTCTGGTATATATAGACAAGTGTTAAAACCTTTCTTTGAATCTGAAATTAGTGATGAACAAGGACATGCCCTATATTTAGCGGGGAAAATTAAGACGCTAGGTGGTACACCTACTACGATCCCTTTACCAGTGAAACAAGTGGAAGATGTTCGAGAAATGTTAGAATACGCTAGACAATCAGAATATGAAACAATTAAGCGTTATGAAACGAGAAAAGAACAGGCAGCGAAATTAAATATGACAGAGTTAGTTGTAAAACTAGAAGATATGATTGCAGATGAAACAAATCATATGGAAGAATTAGATCGTCTTTTAAATGATAAAGCAATGGTGTTAAATTAAAAGTGGAAATTTAC
>Ga0114954_1000127_pt1 | contig 28327 bp, 28 predicted proteins | sample Porto_4metaG_FD_87299 | JGI IMG/M metagenome (GOLD analysis project Ga0114954, IMG submission 87299) | Marine algal microbial communities from Porto, Portugal - Porto_4 metaG | ecosystem: Host-associated > Algae > Red algae > Unclassified | place: Portugal: Porto | collected 2015-02-02
ACTGCTCGGCGGCACCCTGCAGGATGACCTGCTGGAGCTGTGCCACCCGGATCTGGACTGGGGGGTGAAGCTTGCCAAACAGCTGGCACGCAAGCGCATCTTCAAGAACACCCGCAAGGCCAAGCTCGAGATCGGCGCCTACACGACCCTCGGCATCCTGCTCGAGGCCTTCATCGGTGCGGCCCATGAGCTGCACCATACCGGGCGTTCGAGCTTCAAGCACCAGCGGGTACTGGCATTGATCGGTGAGAACACGCCACTGCCTTCCTGGTCGCTGTACGACAGCTATCGGCGCATGCTCGATTTCATCGGTGGCATGACCGACCACTACGCGGTGGACCTGGCCCAGGAGATGGGCGGACGCCTCAGAGGCGACTAGCGGGTCTGGCCAGCCCTGTTGGGGGGCCGGGCTATCGGCTGCCAGACTATCGGGCGCCGGCATGGCGCCGCCAGATCAGGAGCACAGGATGGTGACGTTACTGCGACCGGCGACGCGCATAGGCGCTAGTGGCTCGATCATGGCGCGGGGGCGCCGCCGTGTCGTCGCGGCCTTGCTGGGGCTGGCCATCGGCCTGGTTGGTGCGTCGCCAGCGGCGGCCGAGTTCGCGCCGTCCAATGCGCAACGCGACGCCCTGGAGGACATCGAACGGACCAGCTTCGCGCACTACACCCTGGCATTGACCTGGCACCCGGGGTTCTGTGCCACGCGCCGTCAACCGCCACGGGAGTGCCGCGAGCCGCGCTTGATGGCGGCGGCCGATGATGGGTTCGTGATCCATGGCCTATGGCCATCGCGGCCGCAGCGGCTGATCGAGGCGGGCGTCTCGGTGGCGCAATGGCACCGCGAAGGCTGCTTCGTCGAGGACTCACGGCCGAGGGGCGGGTTCTGTCAGTCCGGGCCGGCGCTGGCCCTGGAGCCGGGCCTTGAGGAGGCGCTGGACGAGGCCATGCCGGGGCGCGCCAGTTGCCTGGATCGCTACGAGTTCGCCAAGCATGCGGCCTGTCTGACGCTTCCCGAGGACGATTTCTTCGCCGCCGCGGTGGTGCTGTCTGACCTCGTCAATGCCAGCGCCTTCGCCGAGTTCGTGTTGGTCAACCAGGGAGGTCAGGTGGGGCGCAACGATCTGATCCAGGCCTTCGAGGCAGCCTTCGGGCGCAACACCGGGCGGGCGCTGTCATTGCAATGCGGTGGGCGCGGCAATCGCCTGCTGACCGAGGCGCGGATCGGCATCGACGCCGATCGTATCGATGACTTTCCGGCGGCCGACAGCCTGGTGGCGATAGCGCGAGGGCGCTGCCCGCGTACGATCGAGATCCCCGCGTTCTGACCGGTCGCCGCGTCACGCGCGAGCGCTAGACCGATGGCCCTTCGAGATGGCCGAGCTCTACCAGTCGTGCACGGCCGCGCAGGGCGGTGATGATGCGATCGTGAACGATCGGGGCAATGCTGCCGGGGCGAGCGTCCGTGATGTGGGCGGCGAGGCCCTCTCCGCTGACCACTTCAAGATCCCCCGGCTCCGCTTCTCGCGCGATCTTCCAGCCCGGTAACGCGAGGATGCCGCGTACCGGCACCGGCTGGCCCAGCTCGCGGCACAGCCAGGCGGCGACCCAGCGTGTCGCCTGGCGGGTCTTGCGCTGGGGCCGGCGCTCGTTCCAGTCGGGAAAGCGTAGCCGCTCATGCTCGACAACGACCGTATCCTGAGTCTCGCCGGCGGGGGTGATGGCCGGGGTCCGCGCCCGGGTTTCGATCACGAACACGCCATAGGGGGTGATGGCGACGTGGTCGATCAGGAAGGTGTCGGCGGGCACGTCGTGAAAGACGTAGAACGGGTGTGCCTCGGGGCGGATCAGACGCTCGAGCTCCTGGCCCACGGCAAGCTCGCAGGCGAGCCCCAGCTTGAGTCGGCTGATGCGCTGATAGTCACGGATCAGGCGCAGGCAGACGAGCAGGGCCAGAACGGTACAGAGGGCGCCGTACAGGGCCCATTCGACCCAGTTCTGGTGGTCGGAGAACAGCATTCGGCCCATGCCGTAGACCAGCGGCGCGAGCATGATCAGCGGCCCCAGGGCGGCGTTGAGAAACAGGTTGGCGAAGGCGCGGTCGAGACGGTCACGCAGCATCTGCCCGGGCTCTCGCAGGGCATGGGCGTCGAAGGGCGAGTGGACGCGCGCATCGTGCAGGCTGCGCAGGGCCACCACGACGACCCCAGCGGCCGCCAGCGGGAACAGGAAGATCAGTGGCAGAAGATAGTCCAGCCAGGCCATCGGCACTCCTTGCCCTTGGAAGCTTGCCCGGTGATGGAGGGCTTCCTGGCGTTCGCGAGAAAGAATGAGACAGAATAGTGGGAACCATTGTAGACAACTTACCCCGTCGGGGGCCACGTCGAGCCGATCGATACGCGACTCGGTGTAGACTGGCAGGTCTGGTGGGCTGGCAAAGGGGGCGAACATGAACCACGGCGCGGCGAAGCCCGGCGTAGTACCGAATGGCGTCGAGGCCCTGGTGGACTTCGTCGCCGGGCATGGACGACTCGCGGTATTGACCGGGGCCGGCATCAGCACCGCCAGCGGCATTCCGGACTACCGTGATGAGCAGGGCGACTGGAAGCGGTCGCCGCCGATTCAGCATCGAGCCTTCATGACCAGCCCGTCGGCTCGACAACGCTATTGGGCACGAGCCCTGGTCGGCTTTCGCACCCTGGAACAGGCGCGTCCCAACGGTGCCCACCTCGCTCTGGCCGAGCTCGAGCGTCAAGGACGGGTCAGTGGGGTGATCACCCAGAACGTCGATGGGCTACATCAGCGTGCCGGATCGAAGCGGGTGATCGATCTGCACGGGCGTGCCGACCTCGTGGTGTGCATGAGTTGCGGTGCACGCCAGATGCGCCATGCCCTGCACGCTGAACTCGCCAGCCATAATCCGGCGTGGCTGGCCGAGGCCAACCCCGCGCGCGCGGCACCGGATGGTGACGCGGACCTGGAGGCCGATTTCTCGAGCTTCTGGGTGCCCGGTTGTTCGCGCTGCGGCGACGGCGTCTGGAAGCCCGACGTCGTCTTCTTTGGCGACAGCGTGCCGCGAAGGGTGGTCGATGATGCCTTCGCCCTGGTGGAGGACAGTGATGCCCTGCTGGTGGTCGGAACGTCGCTGATGGTGTTCTCGGGCTACCGTTTCGTCCGCGCCTGCGCCAAGCGGTCGCAACCGGTGGCCTGTCTTAACCTGGGGCGGACCCGGGGCGATGAGCTTTACGCGCTGAAGCTCGAGGCGAGGGCCGACCAGGCACTGGAAGCGCTGGTCGCGGCCCTCGGCAACGGGGGCGGGCGCTGACGCGCTTAACCGCCCGCCAGCTTCACCCGGTAGCCGCTTTTTTCCAGTTCGCGCTTGAGCGTCTCGCGATGATCGCCCTGGATCTCGATGACGCCCTCCTTCAACGCCCCCCCGGTGCCACAGCGTTTCTTCAGCTCCTTGGCCAGGGTCTTGAGCTCGGCCTCGGGCAACGGCACGCCGCTGACCGTGGTGACGCCTTTGCCCTTGCGGCCACTGGTCTCGCGGCGGATGCGCACGATACCGTCAAGGGCGGCGAGCCGAGCTTCGTCGCCGAGTTCATCGCAGCGACAAGCCTCGCGTGGGGCACGGCACGCCGGGCAGATATCGCCGTGCTCGGTGGAGTAGACCAGGCCGCCGAGTTGTTCCTTGAGCGATGCCATGGGGAGCCTCCTGGGGGGTGAAACGGGACGGGAATTCGCGCGTGGCGATGGAGCGCCCCGCCGGTCGGCGAGGCGTGTGGCCCTGCGCGGTGAGCGCCTGAGGCCGGTGGCTGCGTCAGGCGAGCTGCACCGGGATGGCGTTGCTGGTGTGGCTGACCGCATTGCCTTCCTGAAGATAGACCAGGGCCGGGCGATGGCGCTCGAGCTCCGCCTCGCTGTACTGGGCGTAGCTGCAGATGATCACCCGCTGGCCTTCGCTTGCCAGGTGGGCGGCGGCACCATTGACCGAAATGATGCGTGAGCCTTCCTCGGCGCGGATGGCGTAGGTGGTGAAACGCTGGCCGTTTTCCACGTTGTAGATCTGGATCTGCTCATTTTCGCGGATGCCCGAGAGGTCGAGCAGTTCGCCGTCGATGGCGCAGGACCCTTCGTAGTTGAGCACCGCATGGGTAACACGGGCCATGTGCAGCTTGGCCTTGAGCATGATGGTCTGCATGGGGCTATTCCTCGCGTCAAGCGTCCGCGGCTTCGCGCGGCAAGGTCAAAGACAGGTTGTCGATCAGACGGGTGGTGCCGAGTCTGGCGGCGGCCAGGACGATGGCGTCACGGGTAGTGGCCGTCACGGCACCGAGATCCGGGGTGCGCACTTCGAGATAGTCGGGGACGAAGCCGGCGCGGCTCAGGCGCTCGTGGCCCAGGTGCAGCTGGCGCTGGATGTCGCCTCCGGCTTGCAGGGCGTCGCGGATCTGGCGCAGCGTCTGCTGCAGCTCGGCGGCGGTGGCGTGTTCGGCATCGCTCAAATAGCCGTTGCGGGACGACAGGGCCAGCCCGGAATCCTCGCGTACCGTGGGCACACCGATGACGTCGATCGGCATGTGCAGATCGGTCACCATGCGCCGAATCACCGCCAACTGCTGGTAGTCCTTTTCGCCGAAGCAGGCGACGTCAGGCTGGGTCAGCTGGAACAGCATGCTGACCACGGTGGATACCCCGTCGAAGTGGCCGGGGCGGGAGCCGCCGCACAGCCCTTCACTGACGTCAGGCACCCTGACCAGGGTCTGGCACTCGAGTCCACGCGGATACATGACCTGGGGCGTCGGCGTGAACAGGAGATCGCAGCCGGCCGCTTCGAGCTTGGCCTTGTCGGCGTCCAGCGTGCGCGGATAGTTGTCGAGATCCTCGTTGGGACCGAACTGCAGCGGATTGACGAAGATGGTCGCGACGATGGTGTCGCAGCGGGCGCGAGCCGCCTCGACCAGGGCCAGATGGCCGCGGTGCAGGTTGCCCATGGTCGGGACCAGGCCAATGCGGTGGCCGGCGCGGCGCTGCGCATCGAGCCGCGTGCGCAGGTCGCAGACATCGCTGGTGGTATGCATCGCGACCTCCTAGAAGCAGTGTTCGGCGGCCGGAAAGCGGCGCGCGAGCACGTCCTCGTGATAGCGCCGGAAGGCATCGGTGATGCCGTCGGCGCCATCGAGGAAGTTCTTCACGAAGCGTGGCGTGCGGCCGTGGGTGACGCCCAGGACATCGTGCATGACCAGGATCTGGCCGTCGGTATCCGGGCCGGCTCCGATGCCGATCACCGGTACCTCCAGCGCTTCGGTGATCGCGCGGCCGAGGCTCGCCGGCACACACTCGAGCAGGATGACCGAGGCGCCGGCATCGACCAGCGCCCGGGCGTCCTCGAGGATGCGGCTGGCGGCCTCGGCCTCGCGGCCTTGTACCTTGTAACCGCCCAGCTGATGCACCGTCTGGGGAGTCAGGCCGAGGTGGGCGCAGATCGGCACCCCGCGGCGGGTCAGTTCGCGGATGTCGTCGGCCATCCAGCCTTCGCCTTCGACCTTGACCAGTTCGGCGCCGGCGCGCATCAACTCGGCGGCGTTCTCCAGCAGCTTCTCGCGGCTCGGGTTGCCCATGAACGGCAGGTCGACCATCAGCAGGCTGCTCCCCTTGCCGCGGGCCACTGAGCGAGTGTGGTAACAGATGTCGGCCATGGTGACGGGCAGAGTGCTGTCGTGGCCCTGCAGGACCATGCCCAGGGAATCGCCGACGAGCAGCACATCGATGCCGGCACGGCCGGCGGCGGCGGCGAAAGAGGCGTCGTAGGCGGTAAGGCAGCTGAAGGCCTCACCGGCGCGCTTGCGCGCCTTGAGCGAGCTCAGGGTGACAGACGTCATGGCGTGATCTCGTGGTTGGCGGTGGGAGGGCGACATGGGCGCCTCCTCGGGTGTTACCGTGAATTGTTACCGATGCGTGAAAGAGTGTCGATAGGCAACACTGCTACCGACGGGCCGTGATCAAGGTCACACCGCTCGAACATCATCGGCGGCCAACCCCATGGCCAATTCATCGGCGGCCTCGGCCACGCGGCGGCCGTCGGGCAAGACCAGGGTGGCGGCGATCTCGGCGAGCGGCAGCAGGACGAAGGCGCGTCGCGTCATCTCCGGGTGTGGCAACGTCAGGCGCGGATGCTGCCAGCGTTCCTGGGCGTAAAGTAGCAGGTCAAGATCCAGGGTACGGGGGCCCCAGTGGCGCTCTCGCACCCGGCGATGCTGTTGCTCCAGCGCCTGCAGTTGGTCGAGCAAGGCGAGCGGCGACAGGCGGGTGCGGACGGCGGCCACGGCGTTGACGAAGTCGGGCTGATCCTGAGGGCCGACCGGGCGGCTGGCATAGCGCCGGGAGGCGCTCTCGAGGCGCGTCAGCGGCAGCCGCTCGAGGGCCGCCAATGCCTGAACGATGCGCTCATGGGGGCCGTCCAGGTTGCTGCCGAGCCCGATCCAGGCCTGAGCCTCCCGGGGCCCGCGTTCGCCGGCCTGAACGTCGCTCATGAGTCGTCGGAAGGGCCGTCTGGCGAGCCGTTCGAGGGACCATTGGCGCGCGGTTTGCGCCGCCTGCGCTTGCGCTTGCGCGGTACCGCCGTCCCCGCCGGGTCGGCACCGACCTTGCCCAGCAGGCGGCGCTGCTCGTGGTCATCGGCCTCCTGAAAGGCGGTCCACCAGTCACCGAGGCCGGGCTTAAGTTCGCCGGCTGCCTCGCGCAGCAGCAGGAAGTCGTAGGCGGCGCGGAAGCGCGGATGGTCGCGGGTCTGGAAGGCCCGCTTGCCGCGGCGTAGGGGCAGGCGCTGCTGCAGGTCCCAGATATCGCGCATCGGCATGCTGAAGCGCTTGGGAATGGAGACATGCTGGAGTTCGCGGGTGATGACCTGCTGGGCCGCGGCCTGCAGGGCCGGCACCGGCGGCATGCCGTCGGCTTCGAGGCGCGCCTGGCGAAGCTGGACCGGCCCCCACATGAAGGCGGCCAGCAAGAACGCCGGCGTGACCGGACGTTCGTCGCGAATGCGGCGGTCGGTGCTTTCGAGGGCCTGCTCGATCAGGGGTTCGAACCAGGGCAGCTCCGCCATCGCCTCATCGGCCTCGGGGAATAGCATGGCGAATAGACCGTAGTCGCGCAGCAGGCGAAAGGCGACGAGGCCTTCGCCGGAAAGGAATAGCTTGAGCACTTCATCGAACAGGCGCGCCGCGGGTATCTGCAGCAGCAGTGGTGCCATTTCGGCGAGCGGGGCTTCTGTCTGCGGGGCGAAGTCGAAGTCGAGCTTGGCGGCGAAGCGCACGGCGCGCAGCATGCGGACCGGGTCTTCGCGGTAGCGCGTGGCCGGATCACCGATCATGCGCAAGGTGCGACTCTCGATGTCCTCGAGGCCACCGGCAAAATCGTGGATGCTGAAGTCGGCAATGCTGTAATACAGCGCGTTGACGGTAAAGTCGCGGCGAATGGCGTCTTCTTCGATATTGCCCCAGACGTTGTCGCGCAACAGCAGCCCATCGTCGGACTGCGCGGAGATATGCTCGGCGTGATCGTCGTTGGGCTTGCCGCGGAAGGTGGTGACTTCGATGACTTCGCGGCCGAAGCGCACATGGACGATGCGGAAGCGGCGGCCGATGATGCGTGAATTGCGAAACAGCTGCTTGACCTGTTCTGGCGTCGCGTCGGTGGCAACGTCGAAATCCTTGGGGGTCAGCCCGAGCAGCGAATCACGCAGGCAGCCACCGACCAGGTAGGCCTCGTAGCCGGCATTGTGCAGGCGGTAGAGCACCTTGAGGGCGGCTTCACTGAACTGGCGGCGTGATACCGGGTGGTCGTCCCGGGCAATGACGCGCGGTGTCGGGGGGCCTGCGGCTGCCTCTTGCGGGCCGAACAGGGACCGGAGGTGCTCGCCTGGGCTCTGCAGAAAGCGGGTAAATCCTTTGATCATGCGGCGATATCGACTCGCGGGGTGCGGAAAGGTGATGAGTGTAGCGGACGCTACCCACCTTGCAAAGCGTGCACCGATACAGTCCAGTGACCATGGTCGGCAGATGATGGGCGATCCATTTGGCTCGCCGTATCGGCTTGAAGGGGGCGTCGTCGCCTGGTCTCGGCTCGTGGTGACCGTCGTTGGTCGCCGGTGCCGACCGTGGCGGCGAGGGCCTGCTGGGTGGTCGGCGTCAGGTGCCGCGGTAATTCGTTGCCACTATACCCGCTCGCTCGCCGCGGGGCATGGTGGGTCCAATACGTTGGGTCCTGTGTTTCGTATCCTGGCTTCTGGCTTCTGGCTGATTCGGTGCCTGGTAATCGGCACCTTGGTCGTACGCGGTCAGTGTCATGGTGCAGCTGCTACGGTGGCCAGGGGAGGGCCGCTAGCAGGCTGGCACATAAGTGTGGCACGTAAAAGAAGAAGGGGAGGCCTAAGGCCTCCCCGATCAAAGCAGGATGCAGCGTCCGTGCTGCTGATTCTTCTTCGTGATGGCGCATCGCCTTGAATACGCACCACAGTCACCAAGGAGGTTCAGGCAAGCAATATTGTTGTCGTTATTGGCGCTCCTGGGGGCGACCGTCTCGTATTCAAAACAATAATCCAACCACGACGGCATGGGATCATGCCTCCTCCCGGATTCTTGGCATTGTTGCCGGGAGTGCACCCTGACGACCTTGTTGATGTTGTTTGGCGGTCGTCGTTTGGTGCGTCGCGTCCTGGTCTTCCGGGCTTCGTCTTGTTGTTGTTGTTCGACGAAGGTATCTCGCTGCTGCTGACCGATTGTTGTTGTTGGTGGTCGGCGCTGCGTAAAAAACTGATCTGCCTGCTTCTGTGCTGCTCGTTTCTCGAAGCTGTTGTTCTTGTTGGCTGGCAGAACTGATCGCTATGGCGTGTCTTGTTGTTGTTGGCGGCCTGCGATCACCGAATTTGTTTTTCTTGCCCAGACTACTGCAGTCGTCGTGCCTACTTTGGATTTTTTCTTCTTTTTCAGCTGCTTGCCTCTTTGTGTTTGGTAGGAGGCAGGCCGCCGGTTCAAAGGTGTTACCCGTATCTACCCATTTTTGTGCGCCCGTTGTGTGAGATGGTAACAACTGGTGCGAACCTGGGAGCTGGCGTGCAGGGCCTACAGTGCCTGTATTCGGCATTACAGGCACTTGCACCATGGTCGAATGGACCAAAGGAGGGGGCGGTGGCGACATCGGCACCGGCCTCGCCGTGCTTGATAGAAGCGGTCGCGCGGGGACGTTGATGAGCTCAGGGCAAGTGAGGAAGTGACACCACGAGGTGCCAGACAGCCACGGCGGATCTTTGCAAGGGAGGGACGTGCCTGCGCTCATCAGAGGCGGTCCTGGGCGGACCGGGGCCGACAGGCCGTCATCGTCAGGCGTGAGCGATGACCCAAGGGTTGCCTGGCGCGAGCGAGGGGCTTTGAGAGGGGCTCGCCTGGCACTAGGTCACTAGGTCACTAGGCGCGCCGCGGCGGCTTCTTGCGCGGAATGCCGAGCCGCTGACGGCGCTCCCACAGGCATTTGCGTGAAATGCCGAGCTTGTGCGCCAGCTCGGTCTCACTCATCTGGTCCTGGTGTTCGAGGACGAAGTGCTCGAAGTAGTCCTCCAGGGACAGGTCCTCGTCGCTGGTCGTGAGCGTCGACTCCTCCCCCTCAGGTCCTGTCGACGAGCCGGGCCCAGACTCCGCGGTTGACGATGCAGGCGGCACCGCGGCGTCGTCGCGCACGGAAGCCTGGCCCGCGGCAGGCGCCTGCAAGGGCTGTGACGGCTTTTCCAGCGGGCGCGGCATGGGCCCGAGCCCCAGGTCATCGGGGTGGATGAGGTGGCCTTCGGCCAGGATCACGCCTCTTTCCAGTGCATTCTCCAACTCTCGAACGTTGCCGGGCCAGGGGTAGTCGTGGATATCGCGGCGGGCGGCCCGGGACAGGCGCAATCCGTCACGTTCGTGGCGGTGACAGGCCTTGTCGAGCAGGATGTCGGCGATCTCCAGGATGTCATCCGCGCGCTCGCGAAGCGGTGGCAGGTCGATCTGCATCACGTTGAGGCGGTAATAGAGGTCGAGGCGGAACCCGCCACTGCGCGACAGGGCGCGCAGGTCGCGGTGGGTTGCGGCGATCAGACGAACGTCGACGTGACGGGTCTCCACCGAACCGATGCGGCGGATCTCCCCCTCTTGCAGCACGCGCAGCAAACGGGCCTGAGCATCTAGCGGCAGTTCTCCGATCTCGTCCAGGAACAGGGTCCCGCCGTCGGCGGCTTCGACCAGCCCGGTGCGAGTCGCGGTAGCACCGGTGAAGGCGCCCTTCTCGTGGCCGAAGAGCTCCGATTCGATCAACGTCTCGGGAATGGCGGCACAGTTGACGCACACCAGTGGCGCCCTGGAGCGTCGGCTCTGCTGATGCAGGGCCCTGGCCACGAGCTCCTTTCCGGTGCCCGACTCGCCCTGGATCAGCACCGTGACGTCGGCGGGGGCGGTCTTGCGGATGCGGGTGTAGACCACCTGCATGGCAGGACAGTTGCCAATCATGGTCTGGCGTTCGCCGCCGTCACCGGATACCGCCGGGGGCTCGCTCAGTCGGTGGGCCTGTTGGTGCAGCACCCGAGCCACGGTCTCGAGCAGTTCGTCATGATCGAAGGGCTTGGCGACGTAGTCGACCGCGCCGAGCTTCAAGGCATCCACCGCCGAGCGCATGCTGGCGTAGCTGGTCATGATCAGGACCGGTATCGGTGCGGCGCGTGCGATCAGGTCGGTGCCGGGGTCTCCCGGGAGGCGCAGGTCGCTGATGATCAGGTCGAAGCGCTGGGGGTCGGCGTCGCGGGCATCGGCGACGCTGCCCGCCTCGACGACGTCGTAGCCGTGACGCTCCAGCAGGCGCTTGAGCGCGCCACGAATGATGGCTTCGTCTTCGACAATCAGGATCCGACTCATGAAGGCTGTCACTCTGTTCCTGGTTCTGTGAACGCCACATCCGACTCATGGCCCTTGTGATCGTTACCACCCTGTTGCAGATGCTGGGGTAACCACACCACGATACGGGTGCCCGATGGCTGGCCGTCTGGCGGCGAGGCGATCTCGATTCGCCCGTGGTGCTCGGCGATGATGCTGTGGACCAGCGGCAGGCCGAGGCCCGTTCCCTCTCCCGGAGGCTTGGTGGTGGTGAAGGGCTCGAACAGGCGGTCTCGCACCGATGCCGCGATGCCCTCGCCGTTGTCTGTGACGGAAAGCCAGTGATGGCCCCGCTCGCTGCCGCCTTCGATCAGCACGCGTCCGCCGGGGGTGCTGGCATCGCGCGCATTGCTCAGCAAGTTGACCAGCACCTGCAACAGGCGCTGTTCGTCCCCGATGACCGTGAGTCCGAGCGGGCAGAGGTTGGCGTAGCTGACATCCTCCCCCGTTCTGGCCAGATGGATCAAGTGCAGGGCCTGATCGACCAGGGGCGCCACGGCGATCGGTCGGAACTGGCTGTCGCCGATATGGCGACCGTCGTGGGCGAAGCCGACCAGCGAACCGACGATGCGAGACATGCGTTGGGTGAGTTGCTGGATCTGATCGGCGGTGCGTAATACCTCGGGATCGTCCGTGTCGTAGCGCAGGTTCTGCGCCAAGGAGGAGATGCCGGTGATAGGGTTGCCGATTTCGTGGGCCACCCCGGCGGCCATCTGGCCGATGGAGGCAAGCCGGGCGGCGTGGATCAGTTCGTCTTCGAGCCATTTCATCTCGCTGTGGTCCTCGACCAGGATGACGCTTCCCGCGGGCCGCTGGACCAGGGCGTCGCCGTCATCGTCCAGCGCGGCCTTGTGCAGACTGAAGTAGCGCGGGGTATCGTCGAGGATCACGCTTTCCTTGTAGAGATGGTCGTGGGAGCTGGCGAGGATGCGGCCGAGCAGCTCGGACCAGGGGGCGGGCAGGTTCTCGCGTCGATCTCCGACGACGCTGTCGCCGTCGATGGCGCTGAGCTGGGTCAGGGCGTCATTCCACATCAGCACTTCGCCATCATCTCCGAAGGCGCATAGCCCCACAGGGAGCCGAGTGAGGGTGCGGCGATGGTAGCGGCGCAGGCCGTCCAGCTCGCGAGCCTGGCCGGTGAGCCGTGAACGATAGGCCTCGAGGCGGCTCTCGACGAAGTGAATGTCCTCCTTGGCGCCGGGGCCGTCGTCGCGGTAAGGCAGGAAGCGGTCGACGATGTCCTGGGCCACGGATGGCCCCATCAGCCCGGACAGATTGGCCTGAATGCGATCGCGTAGGCGGCGCAGGGCGTAGGGGCGGCCGTCCTGAGGCGACAAGCGCAGGCTGGACAGTGCCAGCTGGACCTCGCGTTCGGCGACGTCGTCACCGAGAGCTCGGGCCAACTGACGCTTGAAGTCTTCACCATTGGTTGCCGATAGCGGCAAACGCTTGGGGCGGATCACCGCGTCGACCGAGCAGGCTTCGGCGGCGGCCCGCTCTCCTGCTGACGTGCGCGTCAGCAGAGATACCAGGATGAACGTCAGGGCGTTGGCCGCGAGCGACACCAGGCTGACGCGATACCAGCCGGGGGCTTCGGCGACAAGGTCGAGCCCTGGAAGCAGGGTCAGGGGGGAGGGCAGTCCGGTGAGCAAGGGCAACCACAGGCCCGCCAGCCAAATGCCCACACCCACGCCGAGCCCGGCCAGCATGCCCTTGCGATTGGCTCCGGGCCAGTAGAGTAAGGCGAGAATGCCTGGCAGGCACTGTGCCATGCCCGCAAACGAGACCAGGCCCAGGGAGGTGAGGTCGTGGTTGAGCCCCACGGTGCGGTAGAACAGCCAGCCGGCCAGGATCACCGCCGCGATCAGTCCACGGCGGCCCCAGCGCAGCCAGCGATACAGGTCGGGCTGGTCGACCGGCGGATGGGCGATCAGCACCAGGTGGTTGAGGATCATGCCGGCGAGGGCCAGGGAAATGACGATCATGGTGCCACTGGCGGCGGCGAGCACGGCGAGGAAGGCCAGTGCGCCGACGGCCCAGGACGAGGACAGCGCGAACACGACGTAGGCGTCGCCGGCACTAACACTGACGCCAAGCTTCTGCCCGGCCCACAGGATCAAGGGCACCGGTATCGCCATCAGCAGCAGGAATAGCGGCAGGGTCCACCCCGCCTTGAGCAGGGTGTCGCGGGACAGCGCCTCGGAGAAGGTGATGTGGAACATGTGGGGCATCAGGAAGGCCGCGGCGAAGAACAGCAGCAGCAGGGTGCGCCATTGGGCCGGATCCAGCTGATGGGCCGATGCCTGCATCGCCGCCCCGGGACCGTCGAGCCAGGCCTGAAGATCACCGGGGCCGTCGAAGACGCCGTAGAGGGCGAACAGCCCCAGGCCGAGCATCGCCAGTAGCTTGACCAGGGAGTCGGTGGCCAGTGCCGCCATCAGGCTGTCGTGGCGGCGGTGGGCGTGGGTATGGCGGGCGCCGAAGAGGATCGCGAATAGCGCGATCAAGCAGCAGAACGCTAAAGCGATCAGTGCCGGGGAGGCGATGCCGGTGAGCAGATGCAGGGCGTTGCCCATGGCCTGGACCTGCAGCGCGAGTAACGGCATCACCGCCAGCAGGCTGATCAGGGTGATGACGGTACCGACCCAGCGCGAGCGAAAGCGGAACGCGAACAGATCGGCCAGCGATGCCAGTTGGTGGGTGCGAGCCATGCGCTGGATCGGCACCAGCAACACCGGGGCCAGCAGGAAGGCGCCGGCGATGCCCAGGTAGTAGGCCAGGTAGCCGTAGCCGACGCGGCCGGCAAACTCGACGCTGCCGAGGATGGCCCAGGCGCTGGCGTAGGCGCCCAGGGACAGGGTGGCGGTCAGCGGGTGACGCACCCAGCGAGACGGAATCAGGCGGCGCTCCACGGCCTGGGCACCGGCAAACAGCAACACCAGATAGCCGACCCCCAGGGCCAGGATGGCGGCCAGGCTAGCGTTCATCGAGGGCCCGCTTCTGGTCGAGCCACAGGGTCAGGGCGATCAGGACGCCCCAGATCGCGAACGGGCGATACCAGGCCGCACCGGCCTGGCCCCAGCCGCTCATCAACAGGGGCGACAGCAGATAGCCCCCGAACACCAGAAACAGCATGATGCGATAGACGTACAAGGGTGCCTCCTCGAGCAAGCGTCGTGGCTGGCCGCGGTTGATACCGTTGCCAGCATAGGCCTTTCGGGTCACGCGATGTTAACGCCTGTTGCGCTCACCGGTGTCAAGGTACGCCTGCGCGTCAAGGCGTAGCTCGCCGACGGGAATCCGCGAGGTGTCCCAGTGTCGCGTGGCGTCCGCCAGCTGTTCGTCGACCGGTGACGCAGCGCGGTGCGGGTCCGCGGGTTGGCCGAGGGCAACCAGTGTCTCGTGGAGCAGTCGCCGGATGGCCGGGGGCTCGCCGGGCAGTGCGGCGGCCAGGTTCTGTTTCGACAGTTTCTGGCCATCGTCGCCCATCACCAGGGGCAGGTGCAGATAGCCAGGCGAAGGCAGGTTCAGCGCCGACTGCAACTGCAGTTGCCAGGGCGTGTTGTCCAGCAGGTCGGCTCCCCTCACGACCTCGGTGACGCCTTGGGCGGCATCATCGACCACCACCGCGAGCTGGTAGGCCCAGAGCCCGTCCTTGCGCTTCAGGATGACGTCACCGAGGGCCTCGGGGTCGAAACTCTGCGCACCGTAGACGCGGTCGTTCCAGGCCACCGGGCGGGTGGCCAGGTCACTGCGCAGGCGCCAGGCCTTGGGGGCATCCGGGTGACGAGCCCCGTTGCGGCACCAGCCCGGGTAGACGGCGTAGTCGCGCCACTGCTTGCGTGAGCAACTGCAGGGATAGGCGAGCCCTTGTTCGATCAGCCGCGCCAGGGCCTCGCCGTAGGCCTCGCCGTGCCGGCTCTGGTAGCTGACCTCGCCATCCCAGTGCAGGCCAAAGGCTTCGAGTTGGGCGAGGATGGTGGTATCGGCCCCGGCGGGGCTGCGCGGCGGGTCGATATCCTCGATACGCACCGTCCAGCGACCGCCGATATGGCGAGCATCGAGGTAGCTTGCCACCGCCGCCACCAGGGAACCGGCATGGAGGGGGCCGGAGGGCGTCGGGGCGAAACGGCCATGGGGTGGCTCCTTTCGGGGAGCGATGGGTGGTTCTCGCAAGTCGGCGGTGTCCCCTTCGAGCGCTACCTGGACGGGAGCTGTGGATTTGGCGGATAGCGTACCATTCGGGGCTCTGGCGTACTGCTCGGGTACGTTGGCGTAGCGTGTCAAAGGCACCGCTTGGCCACTCGAGCAAGCGCCCTGATGTGGGTCCGGCACTGCCGTTGGCCCGGCTGTCGAGGCGGGGCCCCTGCCGACTCAAACGCAAACGGGCACCCAGGGGTGCCCGTTGTGTTGCGTCTGGTTCGATAATCAGCCGCCGAGCTGCTTTTCCTTCAGCTCGGCGAGCGTCTTGCAGTCCACGCACAAGGTGGCGGTGGGGCGAGCCTCGAGGCGGCGGATGCCGATCTCGACACCGCAGGCATCGCAGAAGCCGTAATCGTCATCGTCGATCATCTCGAGCGTTTCATTGATCTTCTTCAGCAGCTTGCGCTCGCGGTCGCGGGTGCGCAACTCCAGGCTGAAGCCCTCTTCCTGGGTGGCCCGGTCGGCTGGGTCGGCATAGTTGTTCGCCTCTTCCTGGAGGTGGCGGACGGTGCGGTCTACCTCCTCCATCAGCTCCTGTTTCCAACCCAGCAGGATCTGGCGGAAGTGCTCAAGCTGCTTCTCGTTCATGTACTCTTCACCCGCCGCCGGTTCGTAGGGGGTGAACTTCTTGGGCACTTCCGTTTTCTTTTCTGCTACTGGCATGGGATTGCCTCGTTACTTTAGTGACTGCTGATCAATACCCCACGCTAGGCTAAGGTATCTCACGCCAAAGGGAAGCTTGTTTAGCGAATATTTGGACGTAATGCAACACCTGAGCGTCTGTGACTTGTTCTATCTCCCCAAAAGTCGTAGGCATTGGTTAGACTAACCCACACGGCTAAGGTTTCGGGTCTGGCCCGGCCGGCCGCTTGTTTTGGAGACACCCATGACCTGGAATGCCAGGCTGGATCGGGTCGCGCCGTTCCGCGTCATGCATTTGCTGGAGTTGGCACAGAGGCGAGAAGCCGACGGTCACGACGTCATTCACCTTGAGGTCGGCGAGCCCGATTTTCCGACACCCCCTGCGGTACGAGATGCCGGGCTGCAGGCATTGAAGGATGGCCGTACCCGCTATACCCCGGCCTGTGGCATCCCGGCGCTGCGCGAGGCCATCTCGGGTCACTATCGCGACCACTTCGCTGCCGATGTCGCGCCTGAGCGGATCTTGGTGACGCCTGGGGCCTCCGGGGCGCTGCTGTTGGCCAGCCAACTGCTGGCGGGCCCGGGCGATCGCGTCGTGATGGCGGACCCGAACTACCCCTGCAACCGACACTTCATGGCGCTTGCCGGGGCCGAGGTGGATGCCGTGGCGGTCGGCGATGACAGCGGCTGGCAATTGACCGCCGAGCTGATCGAAAGCCACTGGCGTGAGACCACGCGTCTGGCCATGCTGGCCTCGCCCTCCAACCCCACCGGGCACGTGCTACCGCGCGCCGAGCTTGAGGCGGTAACGCGGACCGTCGCGGCCCGAGGCGGACATCTGCTGGTCGATGAGATCTACCAGGGCATCAACTATGGCATGGCGCCGCTCTCGGTGACGTCGATCAGCGACCGTGCCTTTGTGGTTAACAGTTTCTCGAAGTACTTCGGCATGACGGGTTGGCGCCTCGGGTGGCTGGTCGCGCCGGAAGAGGCGGTCGAGCCCCTGACCCGGCTGGCGCAGAACGTGTTCCTGGCGCCCTCGACGCCCGCTCAGCATGCGGCTCTGGCCGCCTTCGAACCGCAGTGTCTGGAGGTGCTGGAAGCGCGCCGGCAGGAGCTGGCTGTCCGCCGCGATGCTCTGCTGAGGGGGCTCGAGCGCCTTGGGCTGGCGCCGGCGCTGCCGCCCCAGGGGGCGTTCTACCTGTGGCTGGATATTTCCGCCTATAGCCACGACAGCCAGACGTTCTGTCAGGAGTTGCTGGAGCAGGAGAACGTCGCCATCACACCGGGGACCGATTTTGCGCTGACAGGCGGCGAGCATCATGTGCGCATCGCCTTCACCACCACCGTTCCCCGCCTCGAAGAGGCGGTCGGCCGCCTCGAACGATTCCTGGCCCGGCAACGGTGAGGCGACCATGATGTACCCCACTTTGGTACCCGGTGTGCTGGTCAAGCGCTACAAGCGCTTTCTCGCCGATGTGCGGCTCGACGATGGCCGCGTGGTCGTTGCCCATTGCCCGAATACCGGCTCGATGCGGGCGGTGAATGTGCCCGGCAGTCGCGTGTGGCTGGCCGCCAGTGACAATCCGGCGCGCAAGCTGGCCTGGACCTGGGAGTTGATCGAGCTGGCGCAGCCGGACGGCGCCACGGCCTTGGCGTCGGTGCACACCGGGCGTGCCAATCGTATCGTCGAGGAAGGGTTGTCGGGGGCTCGCGCGCCACGGAGCCTAGGTGATTACGAGGAGCTCAAGCGCGAAGCCAAGGTCGAAGGGGCTCGGCTCGATTTTCGCCTGCGGGCGGAGGGTCGTCGCGACTGCTTCGTGGAGGTCAAGCAGGTGACGCTGCGCGAGCACGATGGCCATGGCTACTTTCCGGATGCCGTCAGCGAGCGCGGGCGCCGGCACCTCGAAGTGCTGGCCGAATTGGCCGCCGAGGGCCAGCGCGCCGTGCTGTTGTTTCTGGTCGCCCACGAGGGCATTCGTGACGTCGCGCCGGCGGCCCATCTCGACCCCGTCTACGCCGAGACGCTGCGTCGAGTGGCGGGGAACGGCGTCGAGGTGATGGCCAGCGGCATCGAGGTGATGCGCGATGACGTGGGCCGGCCGCTCGGCATTGCGCTGGGCGCCAGCCTCGACGTTCGGCTGGCGGCGCCGGACCTGGTCTGACGGCGCGGGCAAAACTCGAGCGGGCGGAGCGCCGGCCACGAGAGCCGGTCCGACCTCGGGTGATGATCAGGCCGGTGGGGGAGAGGGGCGGCAGCTCGGTAGTGCCGTGAGCACTCTCTCCAGCGCCTGCTCCCCCTGGGTGCCGTCGGCCGTCTGCAGCCACCATTGGCGATGAATACCGCGTACTCGCACCCGGACGCTCGGCACGCCGAGGACCTGGGCCATGGCCATGCGGTGGAGGCCCTTGTTGATCTTGATCAGACCGCCGTGACGGTCCACGGCGGCGCCGAGCCGGTCCTTGCCCAGCCCCTCATCGAAGCCGAAGCAGGCCATGGACTCCATGTACAGCAGGTAGCGCTTCAGGTAGGCCAGGATGCGTTCCGGCCGATCCAACAGCATGCCTTCGGAGTGTGATGCCACCGGCTTGCCTCGGGCCAGGCGTTCGGCAAGCTGGTGAAAGCTTGCGCTGTGGGCAGGGTCGCGGCGGTGTTCCCAGATATCGGCGATGAAGTGCATGCGGCGACTGGCGAGGGCATGGGTCAGCGGCAGGTCCCAGTTGCCATGCCATAGCAGGCGTCCCCCGATGCGATGGCGCAGGCGCCGGTCGGGGAAGGAGCGAGGGTAGTTGACCTGACGCAGCAGCGCTCGAGGGTCGACGTTGACGTCGAGGGCGTCGGCGTAGCGGTTCTCTATGGCGCGTCGCGGCAAGCCCGTGGCCTCGATGCGCCGGCTGCCCGGTGCCTGGTGCCGCCATAGTGCCAGGGCGGCGGTTTCCAGGCGCATCCCCAGGTGGCGGTTGAAGGCCTCCTTGGCCCGAAAGGCGAAGCGCGATAGCTGCATGCGTGGTGCCAGGATCGGGTCGAACAGGCTCGGGTCGGCATGTTCGCCGTCCGGGGTCAGCGGCATGGCGGCGGTGGCGGAGAGCAGTTCGAAGGCGCAGTAGAGTCGCGATTTCAGCTCATCGTCGATCTCGGCGCCGGGCAGCTGCCGGGCCATGTCCCACAACCGTTCGCCGCTTAACGGCTCCAGCGGTAGTTGCGGGGGCGGCAGATTGACGTGGTCGACATCGAGCAGGCGGCCGGAGGGGGGGAGGGCCCCGGGCTCGATGTGGGGCGCGCGCAGCTGGCTGCCCAGGCGGCTGCCGAAGACGCTCATCAGCCAATGGCCCGGGGTCGTCTGACTGGCATCGAAGCGCCAGACGTTGTGCCAGGCGAGCACCAGGGTATCGTGAACGACATCCTCGATATCGCGGTCGCTGGCCATGAACTGGCGTCCGATGGTCACCATGCTGGGCACGCTGTGAATGGCCAAGGCCTCGAGCCCTGCAAGGGAGCCGCGGGCACAGGCGGACAACGCGTCACCGAGCTCGGTGCCGGCGAGGGCTCGGGAGGAGGAAGGCGTGTCAGTCGTCACGATGGAACCGCTGCATGAAGCTAAGGGTCTCCGGTGCCGCATTGCGGTCGAGCTGGAGGGCGAGGCGAAAGCGCATGGGAGCGCTGGTCGTCAGCGGGAAGGTGGCGATACGCGAAACGCCGCCGCCCGTGTCGAGGCGGCGAAAGGCCAGCGGTGATTCGCCGCTCTCGCCGACCACCGCGACCGTTCCGTCCACGGGAACGTTCAGGGTCTCGCCGGCGGCGTCGCGTACGGTCAGGGTCACGAGGCCCTGGGCCTGGCTGCGCATGACGCCCAGGCGATCGGCCACTTCACGGGGAATGAACGTGGTCGAGATGGCGCTGTAGTGTGCCTCGACATCGCCGAAGCGCTCGAACTGCTGGGCATGGCCGGAAGGCGCTGTCAGGGCCAGCAGGATGGCCAGGCCCAGGAACAGGCGTCGATGAATGGCTTGCATGCAATCCTCCTCCCCTGACGGGGCGCTGGCGGGCCGCCCGAATGCCGAATGGCGTGGCGGCCCTGACATCCTAGTCGCGAGTGATACGGAAGATGGCGATCTCACCGAACAGGTTAGGCCACAGGCGTGACATCAGGCGGCCCTCATGATCCTTGATGCCGACCGCTCGGTCGACAATCTTCAGCCCTTTGTCGCGGCACAAGGCTTCGAAGTCATTGAATGTCGACAGGTGAATATTGGGCGTATCGTACCAGGCATGGGGTAGCGTCTTGGATACCGGCATGTAGCCGCGCAGCCCCAGGTGCACGCGGTGGCGCCAGTAGGCGAAGTTGGGGAAGGTGATGATGCACTCGCGGGCGACCCTGAGCATCTCGTCGAGCATCAGGTCGGGGCGGCGTAGTGCCTGCAGCGCCTGGGTCATGATGACCAGGTCGCAGGCATCATCCTCGAAGTTGGCCAGACCTTCATCGAGGTTCTGCTCGATCACGTTGACGCCTTGGCTAATGCAGCGAGTGATGCCGTCGGGATCGATCTCGAGCCCGTAGCCAGAGACCTGTTTGTCGCGTGCCAGGGCATGCAGCAGGGTGCCATCGCCGCAGGCCAGGTCGAGAACCTTGGCGCGCTCGGGCACCCAGTCGTAGATCAGCGTCAGGTCAGAGCGCACGCGCGGCCTCCTCGTTGCGTGGTCCCAGCCCCAGGTCGTCGGCAATGCGATCGATGAAACCGGCAAACACCGCCTGGTAGCGTGGCTCGGGCATCAGAAAGGCATCGTGTCCATGGGGCGAATCGATATTGGCATAGCTGACCGACTTCCCGGCGCGGACAAGGGCGTTGACGAGCTCCTTGGAGCGCGTCGGGGGAAAGCGCCAGTCGGTGGTGAAGCTGACGACCAGAAAGGGGCATTCGGCCGGAGCCAGGGCCTTGGCCAAGTCACCGTCGTGGTCGGCGGCCGGATCGAAATAGTCCAGCGCCTTGGTCATCAACAGATAGGTGTTGGCATCGAAGGACGTCGAGAAGGCATCGCCCTGATAGCGCAGATAGGACTCGACCTGGAACTCGACTCCGAAGCCGTAGTTCAAGTCGTCGGTGCGCAGGTCGCGGCCGAATTTGGATCCCATCGCGTCTTCCGACAGATAGGTGATGTGTCCCACCATGCGAGCGAGTTTCAGGCCGCGTCGAGGTAGTGTCTCGAGATCGGCGTAGTGGCCGTCGTGGAAGTCGGTATCCGAGCGGATAGCCTGGCGCGCGACCTCGTTGAAGGCGATATTCTGGGCCGACAGCTTGGGCGTGGCGGCGATGACGGCGGCATTGGCGATGCGCTCGGGGAAGGCCAGCGACCACTGCAGCACCTGCATGCCGCCGAGACTGCCGCCGATGACGGCGGCAAAACGTTGGATGCCGAGGCGCTCGGCCAGACGTACCTGGCTCTCGACCCAGTCACAGACCGTGACCATCGGGAAGTCCGGTCCCCAGGGGCGGCCCGTCTCGGGGTTGAGGCTCGAGGGGCCGGTGGAGCCGTGGCAGCCACCGAGGTTGTTCAGCGAGACCACGAAAAAGCGATCGGTATCGATGGACTTGCCCGGGCCGATATGGGCGTCCCACCAGCCGGGCTTGCGTTCGTCGTCGGCGTGGTAGCCGGCGGCATGATGATGTCCGGACAACGCATGGCAGATGAGAATGGCGTTGCTACGCTCGTCATTGAGCGTGCCGTAGGTCTCGTAGACCAGATCGTAGGCCGGCAGCGTCTTGCCGCAGACCAGAGACAGAGGGTCGTCGAAGTGCGCCGTCTGTGGCGTCACCAGTCCGACCGAATCGCGAGGAAGCTCGGGCATCAGTCGTGTCGTGTCCAGTGAAGTGAAAGTCTGTTCGTTGTCGTCTCGATGGTTCGGGTCGTTCGCGCCGGAGGTGCCGGCGCGAATCGTGCCCCTGAGGGGCGCTCTAGCGTCTGGCGCCGCGCGCCCAGTGATGGGGCTGCCTAGAGCCCGACCAGCATGCCGGAGATGCCTGCGGCACGGACCAGGGATCCGACCACGATACCATCGATCAGATTGATGCCGATGAAAACCACGATGGGTGACAGATCGAGCATACCGAGCGGCGGAATCACCCGTCGTACCGGGGCCATGATCGGCTCAACCAGTTGCATGACCAGCAGGGCTCCGGGGTGGTTGGCCTGGGGCGCCACCCAGCTCAGGATGATCATCACGATCAGGGCGAAGAAGTAGATCTTCAGAATGGCGCTGGCCAGTGCCGCCACCCCGGCGATGGCTAGCCCGCCGATTGGAGGCATGCCGATGCCGGCCACTTGGAGCAGGATGATGATGCTGACCACCTTGACCACGAACCCGGCGGCCAGGCTGGCCAGGTCATAGCGGCCGGCGACCGGCCCGAGAACGGTCTGAAAGGGCCGCACGACCGGCTGGGTGACCTTGACCACCGACTGGCTCAGGGGGTTGTAGTAGTCCGCCCGTGATGCCTGCAGCAGAAAGCGCAGCATCAGCAGGAACAGGTAGATATTGATGAGCGTGTTGACCAGCAGCAGGCCCGCGTTTCCCATTTGACCGCCCATTGGGGCTCCTCCGTGTGATGTGTTGGCTGGTGTCAGCTCTTGCCGAGTTCGGCAGACATTTCCTGGGCTCGCTCGGCACAGGCGCGCATGGCGCCTTCCACGGCCTCGCGCAAGCCGGCCTGTTCGAGGTGGGTAATGGCGCGTTCCGTGGTGCCACCGGGCGACATTACATTGCGCTTGAGTTCGGCGGGAGCCTTGTCGCTGGCCATCGCCATACGTGCGGCGCCGTAAGCGGTCTGCATCGCCAGCCGTCGGGCCGTCGCGGCGGGCAGGCCGAGCTGGGTACCGGCTTCTTCCATGGCTTCGAACATTAGAAAGAAGTAGGCAGGTGCGCTGCCCGAGACGGCAGTCACCGCCTCGAGCAGCGCCTCTTCATCGACCCATTCGACGATGCCGACACTTTCCAGCAGCGCGCTGGCCAGCTCGCGTTGAGCGGTATCGACGTGTCGGTTGGCGTATAGGCCGCTGGCACCGGCCCCCACCAGGGAGGGGGTGTTGGGCATGCAGCGAATCACCGCCAGGTCCCCGCCGAGCCAGGACTCGAGGGTGTCTGCCGTGAGGCCTGCCGCCACCGAGACGATCAAGGGTTTGCGTGCCTGGATGGCATCGCAAAGGTCTTCGCAGACGCTGCGCATGATCTGCGGCTTGACCGACAGTACCACCACGTCGGCATTGGCGATGGCGGCCTGGTTATCGGTGGTCACCTGGATGCCCAGGCGCTCCCGTAGCGGTGCCAGGGTGGCCTCGCGGGTGGCGGTGGCGGTGATGGCGGAGGCGGGATAACCGCTCTCGACCATGCCCGCGAAGATAGCGCTGGCCATGTTGCCGGCGCCGATAAACGTCACGTTGCTGGCCATGCAAGGCTCCTTAGATGACGGCAGCGGCGTCGTCTACGCCGCTGTTGACGGGATGTTCTGTGCTGCTGTTGTCGTTGATTGTGCTGGTCTCGGCGCTCGGCGGCCAGCCTCAGGAGCGCGTGCCGAAGATGGCGGTGCCCAGACGCACCATCGTCGCCCCTTCGAGAACCGCGGCCTCCAGATCCGCCGACATGCCCATGGAAAGCGTATCGAGGGGCGCTTCGGGGAGCTCGGTGCGCAGCGTCTCCAGCGCTTGGCGTAGCTGGGCAAACGGCGCTCGCTGGGCGTCCTGGTCCTGGGTGTCGCCAGGAGCCGGAATCGCCATCAAGCCACGCAGGCGCAGGCCGGGCAAGCTGGCGACGATCGCCGCCAGTTCCGGCAACGCTGCCGGTGAGACGCCCGACTTGGAGGCCTCGCCGCTGACGTTGACCTGCAGGCAGACATTGAGCGGACCCAGGGCAGCGGGGCGCTGTTGCGACAGTCGCCGGGCGATCTTGTCGCGATCGACACTGTGGACCCAGGTGAAGTGGCTTGCCACGTCGCGGGTCTTGTTGGATTGGAGAGGTCCGATGAAGTGCCAGACGATGTCACTCAGATCGGCAAGCTCGGTCTGCTTGTCCAGTGCCTCCTGCAGGTAGTTCTCGCCGAAGTCGCGTTGGCCGAGGCCATACGCCTGGCGCAGCAGAATGGCCGGTTTGGTCTTGCTGACCGCCAGAAGGAGAGCGTCTTGTGTGCTGCGTCCGGCGTTCTCTAGCGCCTTCTCCAGCCGGTCTCTGGCGGAGGTCAAGGAATCGGCGATCTGCGTGGTCATGGGGTCATGTCTGTCCTATGGTGAGGCACCTTTCTTCCCTGTCGTCAGGGATCAGCCAGGGAGCCTCATGGATATTACCGAACTGCTGGCAGTCTCGGCAAAACACGCTGCCTCGGACCTGCACCTGTCGGCGGGGTTGCCGCCGATGATTCGCGTCGATGGCGAGATGCAGAGGCTGGAGTTGGCGGCCCTTGACGACGCTCAGGTGGCGAGCATGGTCGGCACCCTGATGGATGACGATCAGCGGCGCGGTTTCGAGAGCGCCCTGGAGATCGATTTCTCTTTTGAGATGCCGGGGTTGTCGCGTTATCGGGTCAATGTCTATCGTCAGCAACGGGGCACAGCGGCAGTGCTACGAGCCGTTCCGACGCGCATTCCGACGCTGGACGACCTGGCGCTGGGCGAAGTGTTCGAGCGCCTCACCGCGTTGCCAAGGGGGCTGGTGCTGGTCACGGGGCCCACCGGCTCGGGCAAGAGCACGACGCTGGCCGCGATGATTGACCATATCAATAGTCAGCGTCCCGATCATGTCTTGACCATCGAAGACCCCATCGAGTTTGTTCATCACAGCAAGCGCAGCCTGGTCACCCAGCGCGAAGTCCATCGGCATACTCTTGGTTTTGCGCCGGCACTGCGTAGCGCCCTGCGCGAGGACCCCGATGTGATCCTGGTGGGCGAGATGCGCGATCCGGAGACCATTCGGCTGGCGTTGACCGCGGCGGAGACCGGACATCTGGTCTTTGCCACACTGCATACCGCCTCCGCTGCCAAGACCATCGACCGCATCATCGACGCCTTTCCCGGGGCGGAGAAGGCCATGGTCAGGGCCATGCTCTCCGAGTCGCTTCAGGCGGTTGTTTCCCAGACACTGATCAAGCGGCGGCAGGGAGGGCGGGTCGCCGCGCGAGAAATCCTGTTGATCACGTCTGCCATCCGCCACCTGATCCGTGAGGATAAGGTGGCGCAGATCTATTCGGCGATCCAGACCGGCGCTCAGCTCGGCATGCAGACCCTGGATGCCGCGCTTGGCCGTCTCGTGACCGACAATGTGATCGCACGCCAAGACGCCGAGCGCCACGCTCGTCATACGCTGTCGTGATAGTGCCGTCAGCGTCTGGGCGGTGCGTTCTTGGCAGGGCCCTACTGGCCGGTTTTCGCGAGCCTCGGGTTCCGCTTCACGGGCTAGCGTGCGTAGAGTCCGCCCAGCACGCGTGGCCCCGATGCGCCGGTCACCGACGCAAGGTTGCCGGGCAGCTCCAGCAGGCGCTGGCGTGCCAGCCAGGCGAAGGCCGCGGCCTCGAGCCAGTCGCCTGGCCATCCAAGGTCATCGCTTGCGAGCAGCGTGGCTTCCGGTAGCCGCTGGGCGAGTCGCCCAAGCAGGTCGATGTTGTGCGCACCGCCGCCGCAGGGAACGATGTCCAGATCCTGTGGGGCGTTCAGGGCCTCGGTGGCCATCTCGACGCCCAGGGCGATGCTGGTGGCCGTCAGTTCCGCCAGGGTCGACTGTACGTCGACGGCCGCCTCCTGGCCGGCCAGGTGGCCCTCGAGCCAGCCCATGTGAAAGAGCTCACGACCGGTGCTGCGCGGTGGCGGGCGGTGAAAGAATGGCTCGGCGAGCAGGCGTTCCAGCAACGAGGCATCGACCCTTCCTCGCGCCGCCCAGGCGCCATCGGCATCGAAGGGACCCTGGCAATGGCGTTCATGCCAGGCATCCAGCAGGGCATTGGCGGGGCCGGTATCGAAGCCGACGGGCTCACGAGCGTCGCCACTCGGAGGCAGTAGCGTCAGGTTGGCGAAACCACCCAGGTTGAGGACCAGCCGCCAGCGAGTGGAGTGACGAAAGATGGCCTGGTGGAAGATGGGGGCCAGAGGGGCGGCTTGGCCTCCTGCGGCCAGGTCGCGACGGCGGAAGTCGGCGACGACCGGACACCCGGTCAACTCGGCCAGTCGGCTGGGGTTATCGAGCTGCAAGGTGTACGCCGGCCCCGCCGCTTGACCCTTCTGATCATGCCCATAGGGGGCATGCTCGATGGTCTGGCCATGGCTGCCGATGGCGCTGATGGCGTCGGCGCACAGTTCGGCTTCGGCCAGGAGTCCGTCGACAGCGCGGGCCTGGCATTGACTGAATGCCTCTTCGGCGGCTGCCAGGTCGGAGAAGGCCACACGTTGTTCGTGGCACAATCGCCAGAGTGTGGTGCGCAGCGTTGCCGGCATGGCTTCGCCGTGGGTCGCTTCCAGTCGCGGGACCCCCTGATCATCGAAACTCACCAGAGCGGCATCGATGCCGTCGAGGCTGGTGCCGGACATCAGTCCTACGAAGCGTTGCATGGGCGATCCTGTCGTCTCAACCGGAGTGGAGGATCATGGTACCATTCTGTTCATTCGACGAATGCCAGGGTCGCCAGCCGGCCCTTGTCGTGATGATTTGACGTGATGAATTGCCTTGATGAGGAGTGGAGAGGACACCATGACCGATGTGGCTGACGCCCTGGCGCTGTTGAAGCGCGGCACCCATGAGATTCTGCTGGAAGACGAGTTGGTGAAGAAGCTCGCTTCCGGGCGCAAGCTGCGGATCAAGGCCGGTTTCGACCCCACCGCTCCCGACCTGCACCTTGGGCACAGCGTGCTGCTGACCAAGATGCGTCAGTTTCAGGACCTCGGCCATCAGGTGATCTTTCTGATTGGTGACTTCACCGGCCGTATCGGTGACCCCACCGGCAAGAACGTGACCCGCAAGCCGCTCACCGAAGACGAGGTCAAGGCGAATGCCCAGACCTACAAGGAGCAGGTGTTCAAGATCCTCGATCCGGACAAGACCGAAGTGCGCTTCAATGCCGAATGGTTCTCGACGATGAGCGCGGCCGACATGATCGAGCTGGCCGGCCAGACCACCGTGGCGCGGATGCTCGAGCGAGACGACTTCGAGAAGCGCTATAAGAGCGGCCAGTCGATTTCCCTGCACGAGTTCCTCTACCCGCTGGTGCAAGGCTACGACTCCGTGGCGCTGGAGGCGGATGTCGAGCTTGGTGGCACCGATCAGAAGTTCAACCTGCTGATGGGCCGTGAGGTGCAGAAACACGTCGGTCAGGAGGCCCAGGTGGTGATCACCATGCCTCTGCTCGAGGGACTTGACGGCGTGCAGAAGATGTCCAAATCGCTCGGTAACTATGTCGGCGTGGATGAGTCGCCGGGCTCGATGTTCAACAAGCTGGTGTCGATGCCTGACAGCCTTATCTGGCGCTACTTCGAGTTATTGTCGCTGAAGGGCAATGCCGAGATAGAAGATCTGCGCCAGCGTATCGAGCGCGGCGACAATCCTCGTGATATCAAAATGGAGCTGGCGCGGGAGCTGATCGGTCGCTATCACGGCGAAGAGGCCGCGGCCAATGCGCATCGTTCCGCCGGCAACCAGATGGCCGATGGTGAGCTGCCGGAAGACATGCCCGAGGTAGAGGTCGTGTTCGACGGCGCCGACCAGGCCCCCATCGCCGCGGTTCTCAACCGTTCCGGGCTAGCTAGTAACAGTGCCCAGGCCAAGGATATGCTGGGTAACGGGCGCGTGAAGGTCGACGGAGCGGTGGTTGCCAAGGACCACATGCTGGCCGTTGGCGAGACCTTCGTGATTCAAGCGGGCAAGAAGCGTTATGCCCGAGTCACGATCAAGGCCTGATCGGCGAGTCGAAGTCCGAGAAACGCCCGCCGCAGTGCGGGCGTTCTTGTGAGTTGTCGGCGGCTAGCCTGACATCGCCGTGTATCCACAGCCGGTTGTTATTGCGTGGTGTGGATAAGTCGCCTTTCGTCGAGGTGTCATCCTGGCGTCACGCGCCTGAAATTTTTTTACAGGAAGGCCTTGCGGGGGCGCCGCTGAAGCCGTAAAGTACGCATCCGCTGCCGGCAACGAGCAAACGTTGCCTGCGGTGATTAGTGGTTTAGGTGGTTGATTTCAAATGGCTTTTCAAGCCGCTTCGAAAATCCATCGCTTGACTTCGCAGGCTGCTTCGGTAGAATGCGCACCACTGAAACGGAGGGTCGCCATACGCTGCTAAGCATCGCATGACGAACCATCTTCTTCCCCATGAAACACGGGGTTGACGAAACGCTCCGCTTCTGTAGAATACGCCTTCCTCGCAGGGCGCTGGGTCAGCCGGAACGGCTGAAGCAGCAAGCGAGACGCGCATCATCGATTGTGGTGCGCCGCTCTTTAACAATTGATCAGGTAATTCATGTGGGCGCTTGCCGATGAGTCAGTGACGAAGTCACTGAAATATCAAGGCAA
>Ga0114954_1000129_pt1 | contig 28163 bp, 25 predicted proteins | sample Porto_4metaG_FD_87299 | JGI IMG/M metagenome (GOLD analysis project Ga0114954, IMG submission 87299) | Marine algal microbial communities from Porto, Portugal - Porto_4 metaG | ecosystem: Host-associated > Algae > Red algae > Unclassified | place: Portugal: Porto | collected 2015-02-02
ACACTTTATTTAATGCATGTCCCATATGAATGTCACCATTCGCATATGGAGGTCCATCATGCAGTACAAATAAAGGACGACCTTTCGTGTGTTCTTGTACCTTTTCATAAATATTCATTTCAGCCCACTGTTCTTGCATTGCAGGCTCACGTTTTGGTAAATTCCCACGCATTGGGAACTCTGTTTTTGGCATTAGTAATGTATTTTTGTACTCCATGCTCAATTCCTCCTTAAATATATAAACGACAGACCTTAAAAAAGGGAATAAAAAAGAGACTTTCTCATCCCCAAAAAGGGACGAGAAAGTCTCCCGCGGTACCACCCTAGTAGACCATATACAAATGCATAAGGTCCTCTTTATATTCTTAACGCGAATATACGCCTACGCTTACTAAATTTGTTCAGCGCGGAACTCCAGGGTGATATTCCCATTATCTCCTTATCCTGAGCTTACACCATCCTCAGTTCGCTATATAAGGTATGAAAAAGGTACTTATCCCTATCTTCGTTTTTCTTAATAAATATGTTGTTTAAAATTATATGTAATAATGAGAAAAACGTCAAGCTTACACTGTTTCTTCTTTTTTCAACAGCTCATCTACTTCGTCTTCTAACTCAATTAGTTTATCCCAATCATCGTTGTTTAGCATTTCAAGCTGTGTCTCTAATAACATACGGAAACGAGTTCGGAATACTTTCGCTTGTTTCTTTAGCTCTTCAATATCAAAAGCAACTTTTCTTGATTTTACTAAAGCTTCGTTAATGATACGATCTGCATTTTTTTCAGCTTCACGTACGATTAATTTCGCTTCTTTTTGCGCATTACGTTTTACTTCTTCCGCTGCTTCTTGTGCAACAACGATAGATTTGTTTAACGTATCTTCAATGTTAGAAAAATGATCTAACTTTCCTTCTAATTGCGCAACTTTTTCTTCTAAAGCTTTTTTCTCACGAATGACTAATTCATAATCTTTGATAATTTGATCAAGAAACTCATTTACTTGATCTTCATCATAGCCACGGAATCCGCGACCAAATTCTTTGTTATGAATATCTAATGGTGTTAACGGCACAACGCCACCTCCAAGTAGTTATCTAAATTTCCTCTTTCAATTATATCTTTTCTTCGACAAAATAGGAGGATTTCCTTCTAAAAAACCAATCATTTTAGTATACCATACAAAATTCTCCATTTGTCGCGTTTTGTTCTACCTTCTACAGAAAACAATTTACTTCGCCCATATCCTCTCACCGAAAACACATCTCCTGGATAACATTCATAAGAAGTTTGCTCTACTGTTTTCCAATTGACTTTTACTAAACCATTTTTTATGAAAGGTTGCACTTTCTGTCTGGATATATGTAACATTTCAGCCAACATAACATCTAAGCGAAGTGAAGAAACCGTTCCAGATTTCTCTCCCCACGTTTCATGAGTCTGTAGAATTTGTTCTCCTTGTACTGCTGATAAGGAGACTTTTACTTTCCCTATTGCTTGTAAGTTCATCTCAATGTAAGATACGATTTCTTTCGCAACTACAATTTGGGCACGATTTTCTTGAAGCAAAATATCACCACATTTTTCTCTCGTTAAACCAAGTGACATAAATGTACCTAATATTTGCCTATGTTCTAGCGTATAAAACTTGGAAGGATAGTCAATTTCTAATACTTCTACTTGAAATTCTTCTTCATTTAATTCTAGATAGTCTGGATAAATAAGTGCTCTTCTACGCTCTGCGTAAGGCGTTGCACCATCAAATTGCACAGCAACATCTCCTTGTCCAATTACCATAGAAACAATTTGTTGCTGTCTTGGATCAAGGAAATCTGTTAGTTTCACTTGATGGTACTCTGCTGCTCGCTTCCACTCTAGCACTTTATCTACAAAGACCTCTTCATCAGGTCTGAAATGTTCGTAAATGCTCATGTATTTAGCCTCTTATTACAAGAAATAGCTGAACAAACTGAACAAACCACTTTTAGCAAGTTTTAACGCAAAAATCGCAACGAGTGGAGAGATATCAATCATACCAAACGGCGGAATAAATCTGCGAAATGGTTCTAAATACGGTTCACAAATACGTGCAAGAAAATCTCCAAAAGTTGATTCCTTTGCACCAGGAAACCATGATAGGAGGATGTAAATGATAAGTGCCCACGAGTAAATCTCGATAGCAGTAAGTAAAACATTTAAAACGGTTGTCATGGCGTATTACCACCTCTTTATATTTGTTTCTTCTTCTTCGCCGAATAATTCTGAAATTGCACCAACAATATCTACATTTTCAGGTGTACACATAAATGTTTTCGGTCCTATTTTTTGAATGTCCCCGCCTATAGCGTATACAGTACCACTTAAAAAGTCAACGATACGTACTGCTTGATCAGTAGACATTCTTTGCAAATTAATTACAACAGCTCGTCTACCTTTCAAATGGTCCGCAATACCTTGCGCTTCCGAATACGTGCGTGGTTCTAATAAAACAACTTTTGAAGATTGCTTTGCCGTTTCAATGCTCACAACATTTTGTTTCGGTTGTGCTTTCGGAAACGTAACATCTTGTTGTTCCGGCGGATTTTGCTGCTTCTTCATATCCGTTTGCTCCTTTTCATAGCTATATTGAGCTGCTTCTTTTTCTTCTGGTGTATCAAAAAAGAAGTATTTTACTTTTGACCAACTCATAATAAGATTCTCCTTCCTTTTACGCTTTTCCTACTAAAATCGTTCCCAAACGAATATATGTAGCACCTTCTTCAATTGCAATCGTGTAATCATTGGACATTCCCATTGATAATTCTTTACATGGCGCATGTAATAGATTTAGCTCCTGCACCTCTATTTGTAGCTTGCGCAAGTCCTTAAAGCAGCGACGAACTTCTTCCTCTTCTTCTGTAAATGGCGCCATCGTCATTAGTCCAACCACTTCAATCTTATCCAATTCTTGCAAACTTTGAATAAAAGAAACTGTTTCTTCTATTGCCAATCCTTGCTTTGATTCTTCAGATGAGGTTTTCACTTGAATAAAGCATTTCACTTTCTTATCAGCACGTTTCTGAATTTCTTTCGCCAGAGAAAGACGATCTAACGAATGTAAATAATCAATTTCATTAATGATTTCTTTTACTTTTCTCGTTTGTAATGAGCCAATAAAGTGCCAATTAACTTTTGAGCCAAAATGCTCGTATTTCTGTAAGAAACCTTCATTTCTATTTTCACCTAAATCGATAATTCCAGCTTCCATTACTTCGTTTGTTTTTTCAATCCCTACAGTTTTTGTAACTGCAACAAGTTTAATATCTTGCAACGAACGTCCAGCTCGTGTGCAAGATTCTTTAATAGCTTCGTTTACAATTATTAAATTTTCTTGTACTGTCACTTGTTTTCTTCCTCCTTAAAACCTATGAAACTCAACATTCTCCCTGTCTTCCCTTGATCACGACGATGAGAGAAAAATAGTTGTTCTTCACAGCTTGTACAAAGAGATGACATTACAATATGTTCTTCTTTTATGCCTGCTTGTACACATAATACACGATTAATTTCTTTTAAATTAATTGCGTACTGTCCATCAGAAATTTTTTTATATGGGACAGAACCGTTTACTACTTGCTGTGCCGCTGTTAACACTCTATCATCAACAACATAACAACAAGATCCGATTGCCGGTCCAATTGCAACATGAATTTCATCACTTGAAATCCCTTCTGCACTCCATTTTTGAATCATTTCATTTGCAATCTCTTTTACAGTCCCTTTCCACCCAGCATGCGCAAGTCCTATCATACCATGTGATGGTGCATAAAAATAGAGTGGGACACAATCCGCGTAACAAGACGTTAAAAGAACATCGTTATTAGTCGTATAAATGCCATCTGTTTTTGAAATGCCATCCTCATATGAATAGACGCCACTTCCTTTTTCTTGTTGTCCTACTTTTTCAACCTGGTGATCATGAACTTGTTCAGAGCAAATCCAGTTTTCCAATGGTTTTTGTAACTTATTTGCTAAAATGCGTCTGTTTTCATGAACATTCTCCACGATATCATTCACATGTAATCCTAAATTCATCGCATGAAAGGAGCCTGTACTTACTCCACCATCTTTTGTCGTAAATCCAACAGTAATGTTTCCAAGTTCTTTCCACGCTTGTAAATACAGTATACCGTCCGCATATTTAAATGGTTCTCTCATAAAGCGACTCCTTTTAATTAAAATAACAGAAAAAAGCATGGTACTTCCTGTCTATTTTACCATACTTTTATTTTTTCATAATACCAACAGAAAAAAAAGAGGAATTTGTAATATTCTTTATGAAATTGTCGTTGTTTGTATTGATTCTGTTACAGAATTAACAGGATTTACTCTTACAAGTATGACATCTTCCCCGATTTTCATAACTTCCTCCCAAGGAACTATAATTTCTACGTCTTTCCCAAAAATCCCAAGCATACGTGCCTGTTTGGAAATAATAATAGAGCAAATCTTCCCTGTATCGATATCAATCTCAATATCTCCAATATTTCCAAGCCTTTTCCCATCTGAAATATTTATAACATCCTTCATCTGTAACTCTGAAATCCGTATCACTCTCATCCTCTCCCTTATATGGCGAATTGGAAGTACACAGACTACTGTATTTCATATTAACAGGAAGTAACCGCTACTAAGGTTCATATTATTTTCATTATATGAACACGACCTCATTGCTATGAACGCAAACTATAATAGTACATATAAAAAGGCCTCACCATAAATGGTGAGACCTTATCCTTGAATCGTTTTATTCATTTGTTTAATAGCCGATTTCTCTAAGCGTGATACTTGAGCTTGAGAAATCCCGATTTCTTCTGCAACTTCCATTTGTGTTTTTCCTTGAAAGAACCGTTTTCGAATAATCATCTTTTCACGATCATTTAAACGCTTCATGCCTTCTTTCAGCGCTAACTCTTCAACCCACTGCTCGTCCTTTTGTTTTTCATCACTTAATTGATCCATAACAAAGATAGGATCTCCCCCATCGTTATAAATCGGCTCAAATAATGACACTGGATCTTGAATCGCATCTAAAGCAAATACAATCTCTTCGTGAGTCACTTCTAGCACTTTTGCAATATCCATTGCTGTTGGTTCTTTTGAATTTTCTGCGATCAATTTTTCTCTTACTTGCAACGCTTTATACGCAATATCTCGTAACGAGCGAGATACGCGAATCGGATTGTTGTCACGCAAATATCTGCGTATTTCTCCAATAATCATCGGCACAGCATACGTTGAAAATTTTACATTTTGGCCTAAATCAAAGTTATCAATGGATTTCATAAGTCCGATGCAACCAACTTGAAATAAATCGTCAACATATTCTCCTCTGTTATTAAATCTTTGGATGACGCTCAATACAAGACGTAAGTTTCCATTCACTAATTTCTCTCTTGCGCTTATCTCTCCACTTTGCATTTCACGAAATAATTTACGCATTTCTTCATTTTTTAGTACTGGAAGTTTTGCTGTATCAACACCGCAAATTTCTACTTTGTTTCTCGTCAAAGTGTTCCCTCCTATCGGGAGTTGCTGTACAGTGTAAAGTATTTCCTTTGAAGGGGATTTTATGCATGTGGTTTTCTCTTCATTTTTCATTTTAATTCCCCCTTCTTCTACAACTAAACAAAATAAGACCAGCCTACATAAAGGCTGGTCTTATTCTTTACACCATTTTATTAAATTCTTTTCGTAACCTTTTTATGATTCTTTTTTCTAAACGTGAAATGTATGACTGTGAAATCCCAAGCATATCCGCCACATCTTTTTGCGTCTTTTCCTCTTCTCCAGCAAGCCCAAATCGAAGCTCCATAATTTGTTTTTCCCGATCATTTAATTGGTGCAATGCTTTCATTAGAAGATGACGATCTACAGTAGCCTCTAAATCTTTTGTAATAATATCATCATCTGTACCTAATACATCTGATAACAACAGTTCATTCCCATCCCAATCAATGTTAAGCGGTTCATCAAAAGACACTTCCGAACGATTTTTATTATTTCGGCGCAAATGCATTAAAATCTCATTTTCTATACAACGAGATGCATATGTTGCTAATTTTATTTTCTTTTCTGGATTAAATGTATTTACCGCTTTAATAAGGCCAATTGTTCCTATACTGATTAAATCTTCAATATTTATCCCTGTATTTTCAAATTTCCTTGCTATATATACAACTAGCCGTAAGTTGCGTTCAATAAGTAATGACCTTGCCGCTTGATCGCCTTTTGGCAATTTATTCAAAAGAACTTCTTCTTCTTCTTTCGTTAACGGCGGTGGCAACGCTTCACTTCCACCAATATAATAAATTTCATCGGTCTTAATTCCTAGTTTCAGCAATACTTTATACCAAAGGTATACTAAATAAAATTTTAATTTCATCATATTATCCCGCCTCTCATAATTAAGCAATTACCATTTTTTGCGAAATCAACATTTTTGGATGTACAATGCATTGATACTCTCCATTGGTAGACAGTTGTTGTGTATTTAACCCAATCAATACTTTGTTTACAACGATTGAACTACCTTCATGATCAACTTGCACACTATCAGGCTTAATTGCCCACAAAAATTGACTCTCTACTCCTACTGCTCGGAAAGGAATTAAGCGTAATTTTGTCGCCCATCCAGAATCTTTTTCTGGTATTTGAGGAATTTCTGTTTTGGAATAAATTTGTTCTGTTAACCAAGATGGCAAACAATGTTCTAATGATGAAATATGCATAATCATTACGGGTGTTTTTGTTAACGGGTCGTAAAGTTGATTCCCACTGTCAATTAAACCTGCTAGTTCCAATTCTTCTTCAGCTAATTGAATTTTCACTTTCACGATTTGGTCATAGTGTATTTTCGTGATTTCTACGCTTTCAATACGCTTTTTAGAAAAATAATAAATTACTGGAAAACCTAAAATAACAAACAACCAACTAATTGGATCACCGTAAGAAATCGATTGAGATTGAACCAATCCATTTACCATCTCATTCGTTTGCAAAAAGAAATGAGTTCCCATTAATCCTCCACCAACCATAAAAGTGACAAAGTAAAAAGTAAAAACAGTTTGTGTATAATTTCTAAACGTTGTAAACCCAAAGGCTGTATACACAATAAGTAACGAGTACAGTAGTTTCATAATCGGATGTGTCATCATAGAAGCAAAAGGAGTAAAGGCAAAAATAACAATGGTGGAACCTATAAATGCCCCTAACACAAGCCTCCATTTTTTGATCTTCTTTTTTAACACGGTAGCTGTTAATAAAAGTAAAAGAAAATCAATGCAGGCGTTTAACAACCAAACAACGTCGGCGTAAACAACCAAACAATTCACCTCTTTTTTTAAGTTGAGACTAGTATAATGCATATCCAATGGGAAAGTGTGTCAATTTGCGGAGGTGTTTTTTTGTTATTTTGTGATTTCTAGACATAATCTGTCGGTAAAAAATAAAAGTATAGTTTCATAGAATGATATGTTTTTATTTTTTACCGACAGATGGGCTGAACTATATGTAACGAAAATTAAAAATCCTGTACTACAACTTTAACGCGCAATTTTAATCAGTAGAATCGGTTCCTTTTAACCCACATAAACCGAGCTTTTACGGGCCGTTAATGCGAGATAAATTTAAATATACAAAATAAAAAAAGACCTGCTTAGCAGGTCTTTTCCATTCAGAAACAAAAAAGGAGCATGAATGCCCCTTTTTTTATCGTCTACGACGGTTACGTAAAAATGCTGGAATATCGATATCATCTGAATCTGAATGACGCTCATGTACAACCGGCTCTTCACGCTTCATTTCACGTTTTACTTCACGTTGTTTTGAAGGCTGAGCTACTGGTTGTTGCTGTTGTTGCGTGTGATTCGCATTCGGACGAATCATTGGTTTTGGTGGTTGAGTTGCAATACTATCATCAAAACCAGTTGCAATTACAGTTACAATGATATCATCTTTTAATCCTTCATTAATAACAGAACCGAAGATCATATTTACTTCTGGATCCGAAGCTGAAGCTACAATGTCTGCTGCTTCTTGTACTTCGTATAAGCTTAAGTTAGCTCCACCCGTAATATTCATAATAACACCTTGAGCTCCATCAATAGATGTTTCTAGTAATGGACTAGAAATCGCTTTTTTCGCAGCTTCAGCAGCACGATTTTCCCCATTACCAGAACCGATACCCATTAAAGCAGAACCTCTATTAGACATAATTGTTTTTACGTCTGCGAAATCTAAGTTAATTAGACCTGGTGTAGCAATTAAATCAGAAATACCTTGTACACCTTGACGTAATACGTTATCTGCTTCACGGAACGCTTCTAACATTGGCGTATTTTTATCAACAATTTCTAATAAGCGATCGTTTGGAATTACAATAAGTGTATCTACATTTTCTTTAAATGCCGCAATACCAGATGCAGCTTGTGTTGCACGCTTACGTCCTTCAAACGTAAATGGACGTGTTACAACACCAACTGTTAATGCACCTAGTTCTTTTGCAACTTGAGCAACAACTGGAGCTGCACCAGTTCCAGTTCCGCCACCCATACCAGCAGTTACGAATACCATATCTGCACCACGAAGTGCTTCTTGGATCTGTTCTTTACTTTCTTCTGCCGCTTTTTTCCCTACTTCAGGGTTTGCGCCTGCACCAAGTCCACGCGTTAATTTTCCACCAATTTGCATTTTTGTTTCAGCTTTTGATAGATTTAACGCTTGTGCATCAGTATTCACAGCGATAAAGTCAACACCTTGTACACCGTGCTCAATCATACGGTTTACAGCATTGTTTCCGCCACCGCCGACACCGATAACTTTTATATTCGCTAATTGATCTTGAGTAGTATCAAACTCTAACATGTCGAAATCCCCCTAGAACCTCATTTTTCGTGTCCAATTTTAATCCCATAAATAACGGAATACACGTTTTACTTTTGACATCATACGGTCATCATTTTGATTATTATTGTTTTGATTACGGGTTTTTTGTTTCGCAGGTTGTTGTTGTACCGGCATTGGTGCTGGTGCTGGTACTGGTTCAAAATGTTCTTGCTTTTCCTGCACATTTTTCCCACGTAATTTAGCTTTTTGATATGAATGTTTAATTAATCCAACTCCACTTGTATATTGGGGCTCACGCACACCAATATAGTCAGGAGTTGCTACACGAACATTTTCATGTAAAATATCATATGCAAGATCAAGAACACCTGGCATAGAAGCTATTCCACCAGTTAGTACATACCCAGAAGCTACTTGCTTTACTCCTAACTTACGTACTTCATCTTGAACAAACATTAAAATTTCCTCTACACGAGCCTCGATAATATCCGATAACTCCAACTGAGAATATTGTTCTGTTTGATCGCTTCCCATAATAGGAACCGTAAACATTTCTTCTTCCGATGCTGTATCATAAAAAGCATGTCCATATTTCAACTTAATTTGATCTGCATTTTCTGTTGAAGTTTTCAACCCAATCGCAATATCCTTCGTTATATGGTCTCCACCTAATGGTAATACGCTTGTCGCTTGTAACTCTCCATCTTTAAAAATAGATAAAGTCGTAGATCCTCCCCCCATATCAACAAGGGCTACTCCTCTATTTTTTTCATCCGAAGATATAGCAACTGTTGCAGCCGCTAAAGGTTGAAGACAAATATCAACAATTTCAAGACCTGCTTTTTCTACACAACGAAGTAAGTTATGTAGTAAAGTTCTCGATCCTGTAATAAGTGTACCTTCCATTTCTAATCTTACACCGATCATTCCACGTGGATCGTTAATCTCGTCAAGACCGTCTACGATGAACTGTCGAGGTACCACATCAATAAACTCACGTTCTGGAGCAATTGACACAACTTGTGCTGCATCTAGAACGCGTAAGACATCTTCATTCCCGATTTCACGATCTTCATTTGAAACAGCGACTACTCCATGACAAGGAAGTAGCTGTACCTGGTTTGCATTGACACCTACTACAACTTGCTCAATGTGGATTCCCACCATGCGCTCAGCTTGTTCAATTGCTTTTTTAATTGATCGAACAGTCTCATCTATATCGACTATCGATCCCTTCTTTAAACCATTCGATTTTACATTTCCAACACCAATAATGTTTAAGCTGTCATTAACCATTTCACCAATGATGACTTTAACATTGGATGTACCGATGTCAAGACTAACATATATTTCATTGCTGTTCATTCTTTGGCACCTCCTTCTTTATTTATACCATACAACTCAATATATGGAACAACAATCGCAACTTTACTATTTATAAGAAAAATATTCAACGTCTTTATACGTTTCCCTTTTTTAACCCTATATTTTTCTTATTTTTATTTAACATTCATTTAAGAATATCGCAGTAACCTGTGAAGAACTGCTTATCTTGAAATAATTTTATTTCAAGTGTAAAAATTACCGCCAAGTATAAGTCTACACTAAGATGTACTCATAGAAAAGTGAAACTTGTACCAATCCTAGTATGAATCTAAGAATTTTTACATATTTTTCATCAAATGAACCATTCTAGTAAATTCGTATGCATATGATAGAACATTCGTTTCTCTTTTTTCTATATTAATGCAGTGAATACTACCGTTCTATTCTTTTTTTTCTTCTACACCTAACTCTTTCGTATATGCACCTACTTCTAAGTCAATTAACACCTTCTTACCTGGCTCAATTGTTTTTAAAATAAGTGGATAAGTTTCCATACGCTTTGCGAAATTTTGAATCGTAGTGCTCACTTCATATCCTTCATTCATATATAAAGTAAGATGGTCTTCATTCGCATTCGTCGGTGAATAACGAATTTCAGAAATAGACCTTAAAATAGTCGGAGTTAACTTTTCTAGTTCAGCAATTAGTCCCTTCATTTTCTCCTCTTTAAAAGGTTCAAAAATTGGTGCTGCAACAGGAAGTTTTCCATTCGGGAGTACATCAAGTGTTTTCCCATTTTCTAATAACGGTTGTAATTTTCCATCTTTGTTTATATAACCAATCGTTACATATTCTTTAATATGAACATCAATTTTGTTTGGAAAACGTTTTTTTACATTTACTGCTTTAATTTCTTTTCGTTTCGTTAAATTTTCTTCCGCTTTATGTGCTGTCACTCGGAAATAACTTGTATCATATGTCACACCTGATTCCTTCATTACTTGGTCATCTGTCATATAATGATTTCCATACACACTTATCTTTTTTATATTACTAAGCGGAGACCGAAAATAAATTAAAAAGAGTACTAATAAAAATAAAATTGATATGTATAAAATCAACCGATGATTAACATTTTTTTTGTTTTTTTTCTTTTGATTTTTTAATTTTGGTACACGATCTTGTAGTTTAATCACTTTACTATTTTTCATGTACGATCCCCCTATGTAACATAAAGAACGGCATGTTCCTCATGCCGTTCTTATCTTCTTATTATAACATAAATGATAATGAGCGGAATGAATAACCGTTATCTTCCAATGATTTCTACTTCTGTGTGCATTTCTACACCAAATTTATCCTTAATTGTATGCTTTATTAATGAAATCAAATCTAATACATCTTGCGCTGAGGCTCCCCCAGTATTAATAATAAAATTCCCATGCATTTCAGAAATTTGAGCTCCACCTATTTGATAGCCACGAAGCCCAGCTTTCTCTACTAAATCTCCTGCAAAATACGGGATTGGATTCCGAAACACACTTCCAGCACAAGGATGATTCCACGGTTGTGTTTCACGGCGGTAATCTTTATTCTTTTGCATGTTTCTTACGATTTTCTCACGCTCTCCTACCTGTAATTGAAACTCCGCCTCCAAAACAATACCAGGACGTTTCGTTTGCAATACAGATGTACGATATGAAAACTCCATTCCTCTATTCGTTAACCATTCAATTGTTCCGTTTTCAAATAGAATTAGAGCCTTTGACAATATGTTTGATATGTCTGATTTATGTGCTCCAGCATTCATATACACTGCACCACCGACACTCCCTGGAATACCACTTGCAAATTCCAATCCAGCCAACCCTTGGCGACTAAGTAATGTTGACAATTTAATAAGGGGATATCCGCCACCAACTCTTACCCTATGTTTTTCGACCTCTAAGTGGTCTAATCCTTCTCCTAAACGAATAACAACGCCTTCTATCCCTTTATCAGATACAAGAAGGTTTGAACCTCGACCAATTACAGTCCACTTTATTTTATATTTCTTTACTAACTGCAATATTGTCTCAATACCGGCAACATGCTTTGGCACAATTAAAATATCAGCTGGTCCACCTATCTTCATAGTTGTATAACGTGCTAACGGCTCGTTAACTAACACGCGACCAACATTTGCTTCTATAAGCTCATTTACTAATTGTTCCATAGACGCTCTCCCCCAATATTAAGTTTCCTTATTACAGTAATATGCAGGGCGTTCACCTAACGTTATTTTTTCACAAGCTTATTCATTACTCCATACAACTTATTTGCTGCATCAGGAATACCTAGTTGCTTAGCAGCTAGCTTCATATTTTGTAATGTTTGTGTATCTAATAAAATCTCATCAATATCACGAATAAGCGTTTCAGCTGTTAATTCTTTTTCAAGTAACATTTTCGCCGCTCCTTTATCAACAACTGAAAGTGCATTCTTCTCCTGATGGTTATTTGTTACGTACGGACTCGGAATTAACACACTCGGCTTACCTAATGCTGTTAATTCTGCAAGTGTTGTTGCTCCGGCTCTTGAAACAACAAGATCAACGCCAGTTAGTACCTCTGGCATATTATGAATGAAAGGTTTAATAATAACATTATTCGGATTGCCTTTTTCCTTCACAGCATCCATCACTTTGTCATAATGCACTTCACCTGTTACGTACAATACTTCGTAACTTTTATTTCCAAACTGTTCAATTGCTTCTACGAAAGCATCGTTAATCGGTCTAGCTCCGCGACTTCCCCCAAAAATAAGTACGGACTTTTTAGGAAGAGATAGACCAACTGAACGTTTCCCTTTCATTCCGTTTTGATCCATTACCTCTGATGCTCGCGGATTACCTGTCATTACCACTTTTGACTGTGGAAAATGTTCTGTAGCTGCTTCAAAACAAACCGCAACTTTATCAACGTAACGACTTAAAAATTTATTCGTTACACCTGGTACACTATTTTGTTCATGTACAATAGTTGGAATACCTAGTTTTGCTGCCGCATACACAACAGGTCCACATACGTATCCACCCGTTCCAATCACTATATCCGGATTAAAACGACGAATATATCGTTTACTATCTTGTACACCCTTTAGAAAACGCATAACCGTTTTCACATTATCTAACGATATTTTTCGTTTAAATCCACTTATAACAATAGATTGGAACGGAATACCAGCTTTTGGAACGATGGTACTCTCTAATCCATTTTCTGTACCAATGTATAAAAATCTTGCTTCCGGATTTAATTTTTTTATTTCTCTAATTAAAGCAAGAGCTGGATAAATATGGCCTCCAGTACCCCCACCACTTACTAATACTCGCACTACTAATTCCTCCACTTCCCTGTTCTTATTCAATTGTATTTATTTCCATATACATATTGTATTTTCCACACATACGAAAAACCCTGTCTTTTAAACAGGGTTTAATAGCGAGAATGGCGACTTATATTCAATAATACACCTACTGCCATTAACATTAAGGTCAAACTTGATCCACCATAACTTAAAAATGGCAAAGTAATACCCGTAACAGGCATTAGTCCCGTTACAACACCAACATTAATCATTACTTGAATCGCAATCATCGCCACAATACCTACTGCTAAAAACGTACCATATAAATCTGGCGCTCCTAATGCTATACGAATCCCGCGCCATAGTAATAGACTAAATAATAATAACACAAATGAACCGCCAATAAAACCTAATTCCTCGGATAAAATTGCAAATATAAAGTCTGTTTGTGGTTCAGGTAAATAAAGAAATTTTTGTCTACTTTGCCCAAGTCCAAGCCCAAATAAACCACCAGGTCCAATTGCGAGTAACGATTGAATAATTTGAAATCCACTTCCGAGCGGATCTGACCACGGATCTAAATATGATGTGATGCGTTTCATTCGATATGGTGCTGATGCAATTAACCCTACAAATCCTGCTACACCAAGCAAACCAAACATTGCAAAATGAAAGACCCTTGCTCCCGAGATAAATATCATAATAATACATGTCCCAACCATTACCGTTCCCGTACCAAGATCTGGCTGTAACATAATCATCCCAAAAGCAAGAAATACAAAACTAAGAGCAGGTAGTAATCCACGTTTAAACGATGTAATTAACTTTTGTCGTTCCGCTAAAAATTTCGCTAAAAAAATAATCATCGCGAATTTCATAAACTCTGACGGTTGAATGGAAAATGCACCGATTCCAATCCAACTTCGTGCTCCCCCACGGACAAGACCTACTCCTGGAATTAGAACGAGAATGAGAAGAACGAAACAAACTAGCAAAATTACTTTTGAATATGTCCGCCACACCCAATAATCAATTTTCATGATAAAAAACATAGCCACTACACCAATACTCGCAAACAACAATTGTCTTTTTGCAAAAAAGAATGAATCCCCCATTTTATAAGAGGCCCAAACCGCACTCGCACTATAAACCATAATCATTCCGATTGTTAACAACGCAAGTGTAACGATAATAAGAATATAATCAGGCGTCTTCTTCATTAGCCATGAACACCACCTCTTTAGGCAGAATCTTTTGCCCTATGTAACAAAACATCAGCAGGTGTTAGCCTACTGATGTTTTGATTTACTTTATATAAGTTTATGCACAGCTTGTATAAAAATGTCTCCTCTTTCTTCAAATGTTTTAAATTGATCCCAGCTTGCACATGCTGGGGAAAGAAGAATTACATCGCCCTCCGTAGAATGAGCGTAAGCTTTCACTACTGCTTCATCTAAAGTGTCGACACTTTCAATTATATCTAATCCCACTTTTTCTGCTGCTCTTACTAATTTTGGTGCTGTTTGTCCAAATGTTACAAGCGCTTTTACATTTTTGAAATATGGAATTAAATCATCGAATTCATTTCCACGATCAAGCCCACCTGCTAATAACACAATTGGTTGTGTAAACGCAGATAAAGCTTTCTCAGTCGCTAACATATTCGTCGCTTTTGAGTCATTATAAAACTTACGGTTGTTAATAGTTGTTACATATTCTAATCGATGTTTTACACCTGTAAAACGTTTTAACACAACCGTAATAGCTTCATTAGAAACACCTAATAGTTTCGCAATACTCATCGCAGCTAAAATATTCTCTAAATTATGCTGACCAGGTAAAACAATATCGCTTACTTCAACAACTTTTTCACCTTTGAAATAAAGAGCGTTATCCTTTATACACGCACCATCTTCATTTTCTTTCGCTGTCGAGAATAGTATTTTTTGACCTTTACTATAAGCAGATAAAGCCATCACATCTGCATCATCTGCATTTATTACACTATAATCGTTTTCTGTTTGGTTTTTAAAAATATTAGCTTTTGCTAAACCATATTCTTTTTTCGTCCCATGATAATCTAAGTGAGCCTCAAATAAGTTTAAAAACACAGCGATTTTAGGCTGGAAAGATTCTACTCCCATCAGTTGGAACGATGAAAGTTCTGTAACTACAACTTCATTCTCTTTTGCATCCTGTGCTACTTCACAAGCTACAGTGCCTATGTTCCCTGCAATAATAGGATGCTTTCGTCCTTCTTTTAGCATTTCAAACGTAAGCATTGTCGTCGTCGTTTTACCGTTAGACCCCGTAATGCCAACAAATGGCGCTTCTGAAATACGGTATGCTAATTCAACTTCCGTAACGATTGGAATCTGCTTTTCTTTCGCAGCAACTAATATTGGGTTAGAATACGGAATCCCTGGATTTTTTACTACAAGAGAAATATTTCTCTCTAATAATTCCAAAGGATGCCCCCCGCATACAACGTCCATTCCTTTTGCTTGTAATTCTGCAGCAAGCGTATTTTCTGCTAAAGGCTTTCCGTCATTTACAATAACATTTGCCCCTAATTTTTGTAACAAGGTAGCTGCTGCATAACCACTTTTTGCAATGCCTAATACAAGAATATTTTTATTTTGAAATTCAGTTACAGTTTTCAATTACATCCACACCCCGATATAAATTCCTAACATAGCTAATAAAAATCCTACAGACCAAAACGTCACAACGACGCGCCATTCTGACCAACCACATAATTCATAATGATGGTGTAATGGACTCATTTTAAAGACACGCTTTCCGGTTGTTTTAAACGAAATGACTTGAATAATAACAGATAAAGTTTCCATTACGAATACTCCACCAATAATTACAAGTAACAATTCTTGTTTTAGTAAAATTGCTACAGCTGCGATCGCTCCACCTAAAGCTAAGGAACCCGTATCTCCCATAAATACTTTCGCTGGATTCGCATTGAATACTAAAAATCCAAGTACAGCTCCTACAACTGCCATACAGAATATTGCTACTCCGAATTGCTCTTGTGCCACAGCAATAATACTAAACGCTCCAAATGCAATAGCGGCTGTTCCCGATAATAAACCATCTAAACCATCAGTTAAGTTAACTGCATTCGACCCACCAATAAGCATAAATAATACAAGAACAAAATACGCCCAGCTTAGTTCAAACTTAACATCCGTCCCTGGAATCATAATGTATGTGTGAAATGCTTGCCCTTTTCCAATTAAAAAGAACGCAATTGCAATAATAAGCTGTCCTAGTAATTTTTGTTTCGATGTTAAACCAAGATTTCTTTTCTTAACTACCTTTATGTAGTCATCTAAAAAACCAATTAATCCATAACCAAATGTCACCAATAATAGTAACGAAACCTCTGCACCTAAATGATTAAACTTAATTGCCATAATTAAGGTCGTTACCATCATAGATACATATATGACAATACCGCCCATCGTTGGTGTCCCTGATTTTTTTTGATGTGACTTCGGTCCCTCATCACGAATACTCTGTCCGAACTTTAATTTTCTTAAAAATGGAATAAACAGTGGCGAAAGGGCAACAGAAATTAAGAATGCTACCCCTGCCGTTACTAATAAACCTTGCTCAAGCACATGTAGTCCTCCTCTCACGTTGTTACTCTTCGTTGTTTAGACGCCCTGTAATTGCTTCTTTAGCAACTTCACGATCGTCAAAATGATGAACTTCTTTACCAATAATTTGATACGTTTCATGCCCTTTACCAGCAATAATAATAATATCTTCTGCTTTGGCTTTCGAAATAGCATAACGTATCGCTTCTTTTCGATCAACAATTACTTCATAATTATTCCCTTTTGCACCTTTTATCATATCATCTAGAATAGCCACTGGATCTTCGCTTCTTGGATTGTCTGATGTATAAATCGCTTGAGTTGCATATTCTACCGCGACACTTGCCATCACTGGCCTTTTCGTGCGATCTCTATCACCACCACAACCAACGATACAATACACATCACCGTTCGCAAACTGTTTCGCTGTTTTTAGAACGTTCTCTAAGCTATCAGGTGTATGTGCATAATCCACAATAACTGTGTAATTTTGTCCACCATCAACAACTTCAAAACGTCCAGGCACACCAGCAAGCTCTTTAATTACATCAATAATTGTTTGTAAGCTTACGCCTGAAACAAGCCCTGCTGCTGTTGCAGCCAACACATTGTATACATTAAACTTACCAATTAATTTCATCGTAACATCTACACTTTCATACGGTGTTACAAGTGTAAATGTCGTACCACCGCTCGTCATAACGATATCTTTCGCCATAATGTCACTTGAAACATCTATACCGTAAGTTACAACAGTTGCCGCTGTGCTTCTCATATACTCTTCCGCAACTGGATCATCGCTGTTTAATACAGCGTATTTTTTACGATTATGATTATAACTATTGCCCAGCTGTGCAAAAAGCAAGCCCTTCGCATGTTTATATTCTTCCATCGTTTTATGATAGTCTAAATGATCTTGTGTTAAATTCGTAAATACTGCAACATCATAATCGCATCCGTGTACACGCCCAAGATCTAAAGCATGAGATGAAACTTCCATTACTGTGCTATCTACACCTTGTTCAACCATTTTTGAAAACGTCTGTTGAAGTGTTAGTGCATCTGGCGTTGTATTTTTCACCTCAAATGTTTCATCACCGATTTTCATATTAATCGTTCCAATTAGCCCTGTTTTATGACCATGTGCGCGCATAATTTCATCCATAATATGCGATGTTGTTGTCTTTCCATTTGTACCTGTAATACCGATTAAATGTAACTTGTGTGTTGGTTGACCATAAAAATAATCAGCTAAAACCGCTAACGAACGAAAAGTATTTTTCACAAGTACAACTGGAACGTCAACATCAATTGGTCTTTCCGCAACAATAGCAGCCGCTCCTTGTGCCGCTGCTTGCTTAGCAAAATCATGGCTATCAACCGTATACCCTTTCATACATATAAATAAGCTTCCCTCTTTCACTTTACGTGAATCAGCTTCAATAGATGTGATTTCTGGATTTTCTTTTGGAACAACTGGAAAATCATGCAAACATGATACAAGTGTATGCAACTTCATTTCACTAAACCCTCTCTACATTGTTTATTTATCTCTTTTTTAGTAAGCAACACATTACCTCCTAGTTAATTTAAATAGGAGGTACGTGCTACTATCGTCTAATACATAGACCTATTTATTAATGAGACACTTGCTGTCTCAAATTAAGTAACTCTTCTATAAAGAACTCACTTCCACCAATTGTAACATAAAACGCACTATGTTACCTTTAATTCCCGAAGTAAATTCTAATTTTTGAGCCTTCTTTTACCTTGGCCCCAGCTTCTGGTGATTGTTTAATTACTCTCTCTCCATCTCCGCTTATATCAAGCTTCAAATCAACAAGTTGAGTTTGTAAATCCTTCTTTTTCATGCCAATTAAATTCGGAACTTCTACAGTTGGTGTGTCGCCCCATTTATATTCTTTCTCAACTTGTTCTTTTCTCGGTTTCACTCCCATAACAGGAAGTGCATCCCGAAGAATATTCCCAACAATTGGAGCCGCTACTACTCCACCAAATTGAGTGACTCCTTTTGGATTATCAACAGCTACATAAACAACAATTTGCGGATCATCCGCTGGAGCAAAGCCAATAAAAGACACTATATAATTATTCTCTAAATATTTACCATCTTTCACCTTTTGAGCAGTACCTGTTTTTCCACCTACACGATATCCGTCAATAAACGCACCTTTACCAGACCCCTTCGCTACAACATTCTCTAATGCATAACGAACTTTTTCTGAAGTTTCCTCGGAAATAACTTTCCTTTTATCAACAGGTGTTTTTTTACTAACAACTTGATTATTTTTCGGATCAATAAACTCCTTAGCTATATATGGTTGGTATAACGTTCCACCATTTACAGCCGCTGCTACAGCTGCTACTTGTTGAATTGGTGTAACAGAAACACCCTGACCAAATGAAGTTGTTGCTTGCTCAACTGGACCAACTTTATCTAACTTAAATAAAATCCCACTACCTTCACCTTGTAAGTCGATTCCAGTCTTCTGTCCAAAGCCGAAATTACGAATGTATTTAAACAATCTGTCTTTACCCAGTCGATCACCAAGTTCAATAAACCCTGGGTTACACGAGTTTTGAACGACCTCTAAAAACGTCTGGCTACCATGACCTCCAGCTTTCCAACATTTTAATCTAGCCCCACCAACTTCAGCTGCTCCATCATCATAAAACGTATCTTTCTCTAAGTCTACCAAATTTTCATTCAAAGCGGCCGCTAACGTAATGATCTTAAATGTTGAACCAGGCTCATACGTACTCCATACAGGTAAATTTCTATTATACACTTCTGGAGAAACACTTTGAAAATCTGCTGGATCAAAACTCGGTCGACTCGACATGCCTAAAATCTCACCATTTTTTGGATTCATTGCAATGGCAATCATACCATCGGGATTATACGTTGACTCTGCGATATTCATTTCTCTTTCCATAATTCTCGTAATACGCGCATCAATTGTTAAGCCTAAGTTCAGTCCAGCTTCTGGTTTTTTGAAATCATCACCAATGTTAGGCATTCTTTGTCCTTTTGCATCTGCAAAAAAACGGACATGACCTTTATCACCATTCAGCTCTTTATCATAATATTTTTCTAACCCCATAAGACCTTGATTATCACTACCTGCAAACCCTAATACGTGTGATAAAAAATTTCCAAATGGATAGTACCGGATAGAATCCTCTGCAATATAAACTCCCTTTAAACTTAATCCTCGTACCTCTTTCGCTTTGTCATGCGATATCTTCCTGCCACCCTTATCTAACCTTACAATTGATTCCTTTTTTGTAACCCTCTTATAAATCTCGTCTTTTTCCACACCTAATACTGCAGCTAACTTCTCTGCAGTCTCTGCTGGTTTTTCAATTTGCCTCGGCACTACAAATACCGTCGGGGCACTTTTATTTGTGGCAAGTTCCACACCGTTTCGGTCTAAAATTTTCCCTCTTTCAGGCTCAAAAGTAATATTACGACTCCACGAATCTTTCGCGCGATCCGTTAACATATTCCCAAGAAAAAACTGTACATATCCAAGACGAATATCGATGATAGTGAAAATAAGTATACCTGATATAAGTATAAAAATAAGTCGTTTTCTAACCGTTACATTTGATACACGCATATTGGAACAAGCCTCCCTTACGCCTAGCTTGTTCCAATATATGCTTGTACTTATTTAATTAGAACTCCTTGCTTCTTACCATTACGGTTTTTCTGCTTCTTGTTGCGGTTCAAGTGGTGGTACTAGTGTTACACCTAATTCTGTACCCGGTTGCAGTAACGTTCCTTCTGCTACACTTTGTTCAGTTACGTATCCGGTACCAGAAGGTTTTAAGTTAAGCTGTAATGTTTTCGCCAAATTCATAACATCACGCAGTGCCCACCCTTGTATATTTGGCATTGTTGGCTTATCTCCCACTAAAAAGACTCGATCACCTTTTAATGTTTGTTCAGTCGCTTTTGGTACTTGTTGCTGCACTTTTCCTTCACCTAGTATGATTGGACGGAGTTTTGCTTTTTCAATTGCTTTCCCCGCTTCAGTCATCGTTTTACCAGTTACATCTGGAACAGCAGTTTGTTGCTCTTTTAAATGCTTCTTCGGATCTTTCACTTCATTTGGCTTTATCTTTAAATACTCTAAACTATTTTTTGTTACATATTTAAAAATATCAGCTAACGGCTGTGCGCCGTTCTCATCATCTTTCAATTTCGGCTGTTTAACAGCTACATACACAACAAGTTGCGGATCCTCCATCGGCGCCATCCCTAAGAATGAGAATATATAATTCTCTCTTCCTGTCATATAGCCACCTTTCCCATCCGGCATTTGCGCTGTCCCTGTTTTACCACCAACTGAATATCCATCGACTTTATAAGCAGTTCCTGTTCCTTTCGGAGATGTAACAACACGTTCTAACAACTGTCTTACTTGCGCTGCTGTTTCTTTTGTAACAGGCTTTCCTACTTCTTCTGGTTTATGCTCTAATTTTACTTCCCCTGTTATCGGATCTACAATTTTGTCAATCGCATATGGTTTCATCATTTTCCCATCATTTGCAATAGACGTTGCAGCTTGTACAAGCTGAATTGGCGTTACAGTAGAACCTTGTCCAAAAGCCGTTGTTACTTGCTGTATTTGCTGATCAAATAAAATTGTATTAGAACCTTCACCAGGTAAATCAATATTTGTTTTCTCATCTAGCCCAAAAGCATTAATATATTTACGGAAACGTTCTGGACCAAGTTTTTGATCACCTAAAATAGCAAACGCTACGTTTGAAGATCTCTCCACCCCTTCATCGAATGTAATAGAGCCCCAGCCAGCACCGCCATTATGATCATTTATCTTCCGATTTCCAACTTGATATGTACCAGACTGATAATAATCTTGTCCTTTGTACACACCTTCATTAATAGCTGCCGCTAATGTGAAAATTTTCATTGTTGACCCCGGTTCAAATGCATTTGAAATCGCATCATTGAAGAAATATTTAATTTGACGATCATTAGGATCATAACTAGGTTTAGTAGACATCGCTAATATTTTTCCAGTTTTCGGATCCGCAACAATCCCTATTAAACTTTCTGGATCATATTGTTTACTTGCCGCTTTCATTGCATCTTCTAAATAACTTTGGATTCGTTGATCCATTGTTAAATACACATTATCTCCATTTTTAGGTGCCTTTACATTCACTTTTCCACCATCGAGAGATACACCTTTACGATCACCTGTATAAGCTACTTCTCCATTAGAAGCACTTAAATATTTATCCAAACTTTTTTCTAAGCCAAATTGTCCTACCGAAGTTCCCTTTTCATTTGGTTTCGCATGACCTATGACGTAAGACGCAAAATCACCGTTTGGATACACTCTTGCATTTTCTGTAATAAAAGATATTCCCGGCAAATTCAATGCCTCTATTTGTTTCTTCTGTTCTCTCGTCAAATCCTTGCCTAGTGTTCCAAATTCGACTTGACTTCTGCCTTCCTTATTTAATGCAGCTAAAATATCCTCTTCGCCTTTTCCTAGTACTCCTGCAATTTTCTTTGCAGTATCCTCTTTATTCTCAACAGGTTTCGCACCTTTTAATTCAGCTACAAGTTTATAAGAGTTTGCATCTTGCGCTAACACATGACCATTTTGGTCATAAATCGTTCCTCGATTCGCTTCGAGAACTCCTGTTTTACTATGTTTTTGCTTAGCAAGGTCATCCAAATCCTGATTATGCACTGTTCCTGTCGCTTGTATGTAAAAAAATCGGGCTAATAATAGCAAAAAGAGCAGGAGGAAAAATATCATAAAATAACCTGCTCCTTTATTGGTATGAAATTTAGTCATATTTTTCTTCATCTTTCCTTCACACCTATTGCCTTACTTGAGGCCTTTCACATTATTCGCATTAATTTCTAGCCCATGTTTTTTTGCAACTTCAGCGATTCGTTCATAGCGACTTAGCTTCTCTACTTCAGCTTGCAATTCTTGATTTTCTTTTTGCTGCTGTACAATTTTTTCTTCGATCGTCGCTGCTTCTACATTAACTTGATAAAGCCCTGCTTTATTCCCAATAAACGCTACACAGGCATACAATAAGAAGCCAATAAACGCTACATACATCAGTTTTTCGACCCTTGTGATCTTTGCTTTAACCTTCGGCTTAACCATCTGCTGTGGGGGCGTTTGAATTTGTACCTCTTCTTGCGCTTGTTGTTTGTACTTTACAGCTAAATTAGTCATACCTCTCTCTCCTTTTTATCGTTTTTCAGCGATTCTCAACTTCGCAGAACGCGCTCGATTATTTTCTTCCAGCTCTATATCAGAAGGTAAAATCGGTTTTCTTGTAATAAGCTTTAATTTCGGCTTAAATTCATCTGGGATAATTGGTAACCCTGGCGGCAATTGCGGCGTTGTACTATTTCGCTTAAATGTTGTTTTACAAATACGGTCTTCTAATGAATGGAATGTTATAACACTAACTCTTCCACCAGGCTTGACCATCTCAATAGCAGATTCCAACGCTTCTTCAAATACTTTCAATTCATCATTTACAGCAATACGGATTGCCTGGAAAACTCGCTTCGCAGGATGTCCACCAGTTCTACGCGCAGGAGCCGGAATACCTTCTTTTATTAGTTCCACTAATTCTCCTGTCGTTTCAATAGCTTTATTTTCACGATACGCTTCAATTTTTCTTGCTATTTGCTTTGAAAATTTCTCTTCACCATACTGGAAGAAAATTCTTACAAGTTGTTCATATGACCAGCTATTTATAACATCATATGCTGTTAATGGGGCATCTTGATCCATCCGCATATCTAACGGTGCATCATGATGATAACTAAAGCCTCGCTCTGGTGTATCTAATTGTGGGGATGAAACACCTAAATCGAATAAAATACCGTCTACCTCTGTTATGCCTAATTCCTGTAGTTTTTCAGATAAGTAACGGAAATTGCTCTTTACCGTTATAAACTGCTCACCGTATGAAGAAAATTTTTCTTTTGCATTTTGAATCGCTATCTCATCTTGATCAAAAGCAATTAATTTTCCCCCATCAGTCAATTGGGATAATAAATAAGAACTATGTCCTCCTCCCCCCAGTGTACAATCTACATATGTACCATCTGGCTTTATATCTAAGCCGTCTACTGTTTCTTTCAAAAGCACTGTTACGTGTTTAAACATTGTTGCACCTACTCTTTTTCCAATTAATTTATGTTAAATGTATTTCTTCCTCTAAACGTATTTCTCACGATCAGAGAATGAAATACTACTAAAGAACGACTCAGTTAACTTACCAACAAAGGCAGCATACTATACAAATCGCTATTTTCTTTTATTATATACTAAATTTTATCATTTTTTACGGGAATTTAAATAAAAAACTGTCGAAAAAGAGAATAATACGTTTACATTTTGTGTGATTTTGTCATATATTTAAGTATCCTACATATATACAATCTCTACCAGTTACAAAATGATAATTCAGAAAAATTTCACTTCACAGTAAATTCAACAGAATAAAAATAAAATCCTGCTCCAAAGAGCAAGATTCTATAGTTTTATAACATGATGTTTTCCATCCCAAGAAAATGAATTCTCCATCACTCGATCAACGAAATCCAAACCGAACTGATTTAAATAATAACATACATTCCACACGCGCTCTTGCGGAGCTCCTAATGGACGAATTGCACATTGTATACGGCGGAATTTATTTAGTTGAACTTCATGTTTTTTCTCAACATTTCTTTTCAACATTCTTTCTAACAGTTCAATTTGTTCATTAATTTTCAACTCATTCTTCCCTGCGAATTCACTTAATCCTGGATCTATTTTTTTCACAAACTGTTGTAATGATGTATGAATATCAATAATTTCTTTTTTCGCCTCTATAAATCGATCGTCGATTGGTTCCTCTATTTGATCAGACAACCAGTTTTCACGTAATTTATCTACATCATGTAAAAACGGATCATTTTCTTGCAACTGTAAATCATTTAAATCTGTCGCTATATCTCTCTCTATATAAGTCATTGTAAGACGAGGAACGACAGGCGGCATTTGGAAACCAACAGTATGGAATACTTGTTGCAGTTCACTCCAATAAGCTATCTCCCCTGGACCTCCAATAAACGCTAGCGTAGGAAATACATACTCTTGCATAAGAGGACGTGTTACAACATTATTACTAAAACGCTCTGGACTTCTCTCCAACTCTTCAATCAATTCTTCATATGAAAAAGAATGTGTCCCATCTTTTCCGACAAACTTTCCTTGATTGTCTTCAAGCAGCACTCGCTCATTATCGATTTCCATGAATATATGCACTGCATTAGACTTTGTTTCAATAATTGGCTTATACCCTAATTCTTTAATTACTTCCTGCTGATTGTGAAGCCCCTCTTGCACTTCTTTATACTTGCTTATAATACGTTTGAAGAATGGAACCTCTAACTTCCTTAATTCAGGATGATGCGAATCAACAAGAATTAAACCAGAATTAGCAAACATTTTTGTAATAAGGTAAGCAAAGAAATCTACATACGTATTCGATTTATTCAAAGCATCATCTACAAATCGTAATACATCCTTTGTAAAATTCGTTTCTGGGTATGTTTTAAAAATCTCTTCCATCCATTTTCTACAATCTTCAACAGACAGTTCAGACTCAGAAGCACTCGCCTTTTTCGGATTACGGTCATGAAAAATAGTCTTTTTTATTTTTTTATTTTTCGTTACAAAAGTATGATTAATCTCATCCATATCATGATCTTCACCAGCAATCCAGAATACAGGAACGACTTTAACGCCTAAACTTTCTTCCTTTTCCTTTGCAAGCTGTAAAATTGAAATAACTTTATGAATTGTATAAAGCGGTCCAGTTAATAACCCCGCTTGTTGTCCAGCTATAACAACATATGTATTTTCATCTCCAAGCGCTTTTACATTTTGAATTGTAGATTCTCCCGCTTGCAATTTTGTATTATATTCTAATAAATGCGCTACTAACTCTTGGCGGAAAAACTTCCTTTCACGCAAATCATGTAAACGTTGTTTAAAAGCAACTTCTGTTAACATATAATCAAAACACGACTGTATCTCTTTTTTACCGTTCATATAGTCCGCTACAATACCTTGTTGCGGAACAGAGATTTCGTTTATCTCCATATAATTCTTCCTTTCGTATCCAGTTCTCTCACCAATCCACATTGTAGTCAATGTTTCACGTAAAAGCAAAGAATAACACTTATTCTTTTACTTCTAAGCCTTTTATTGCATCGAACAAAAATTGAAGTGTCGGAACTGGTCGTTGCTGTTTCTTAGCTTCCTCTAACACATATCCAACAATTGCATCGATTTCCGTTTGTCTATTCGCTCTTACATCTGCTAGCATAGATGATGTATTATGAGACGTTCTTTCACATATACCTCGTACCATTTCCCATACCATTTCTTGTTCTTCACTAACAAGAAATGCAACTTCCCTAAATACTTGCTCCATCATTTGATAAAAAAAAGGATTCGTAATTAACTCACCGTTCTGAACCCGCAATAACGCTGTCAATGGATTAATACATACATTTACTACTAATTTTTTGTACATAATACCTTTCCAATCAGCCTCTATTTGAATTGGAAAATGAGCAAAAGGAAAATAATCGAATACTTTTTTAAAATATAAAAATGGACCGCGCACTACCCCAAACTTCGTTATACCTATTCCAGTATGATGGACCGTATACCTTTCTTCTTTTTTCGCACCGTGTTCTACAATACCAACAGCTATATTCTCATTTCTTATTTTCTGTATAGCATGAAGATGCGACATTCCGTTTTGCAAAAAGATTAATGATGATTCTCCTTGCACAAACGGTAATATGTCATTTATATGGTATTGCTTCACAGCAATAAATGTATAATCTAACTTCTGATCTAACATATATTCTATCGGTAAAATGGATGGAAATACCGTTTCACGTTTCCCATCTCTAATACAAGTTACACCTGTTTGATTCAATTCTTCAGCCTGCTTAGCCGTCCTTGTAAACAACGTGACATCTTGATTACTTTTTTGTAAATAAAATGTATACAATAGACCAATAGCACCTGATCCTACAATTCCAATTTTCATTTTCACCCAAGGAATTCATATTAAATTTCCTTGCCTTCCCTCCCTTTATATCTTTCTAATTCACATGCATACATCCTACGCTTGCACTGACTCCTAACAGATAAATGCAACCTCTTCTTTCACTATGTATATACTACCTATTAACGTGCTTCTATTCTTAGTTTAGCAAATCCTCAAAAAAATAATAAAAGAAATATACTATCTTCTTCATAAAAATAAAAAAATAAGTTATAATATTATTATAAATATTTTTACTTTTCTGGATTCAACAAGATAAGAAAAGGATGTGATGTAATGAGATTCCCAAAAGTTGAGCGCTTGCTCATCAATTATAAAACATTAGATGAATTTAAAAAATTTAAAGGTTGCGGAGCTCTAGAACTATCTATGTTGGAAGAGTTACAAGCAAACATTATTGAAAACAATAGCGAATCACCATTTTATGGTATTTATTATGGCGGATCACTAATCGCACGTATGAGTCTATATATGAAAAGGGATGGTGGCGAACCATTTGACATTACTGGCCCTTACCTAGAACTTTATAAACTTGAAGTGTTACCAACTTTTCAAAAACAAGGATTTGGACAAATGCTTGTGAATTATGCAAAACAACTACAGTTCCCAGTTAAAACGATAGCACGTATCCATTCAGCTGGTTTTTGGGATAAATTAAATTTCCAACCTGTATCAGTAACTAATGGTGATTTTTATATTTGGCATCCAGAAACAAATATGAATGCGATTACAAACGAGGAATCTGCATAAGAAATAAAAAAAACAGCTGCGTAACAGCTGTTTTTATTTCTTTAACTTCTCTAACTTTCCATTCG
>Ga0114954_1000130_pt1 | contig 28080 bp, 23 predicted proteins | sample Porto_4metaG_FD_87299 | JGI IMG/M metagenome (GOLD analysis project Ga0114954, IMG submission 87299) | Marine algal microbial communities from Porto, Portugal - Porto_4 metaG | ecosystem: Host-associated > Algae > Red algae > Unclassified | place: Portugal: Porto | collected 2015-02-02
CTTCGCGCAGTTTGAGCACCGCGGCGCCCCAGTGGAGTTGATCGAGGACGCAGAGTGCCATGCGCGAGTCGGCACTCAACGGATTCGACGCGCGCTCCTCGACCGCCGCGCCGGCACTCTGAACCCCACAGCCTATACCCGTGGGCTGGCCCGAGCCGCAGAGCACGCCGGTGCGCGGCTCTACACGCACAGCTCGGTCAGGGGCCTCCATCGCCAGGGAGACGACTGGCTGGCCAAAACCGAGGCGGGATGCGTACGTGCGCCCCGGGTGGTGATCGCGACCAATGCCTACACGGAAGAGCGCTGGAACGCCGTCAGCCGCCACTTCTTTCTCGGCCACTATTTTCAGGTGGCATCGCCGCCGCTCAGCGGAGAAGCCGCCGATGACATCCTGCCCGAACGCCAGGGCGCCTGGGACACCCGCACAGTACTCAGCAGCCTACGGCGTGACGCCGACGGCCGCCTCCTTCTGGGCAGCCTCGGCAGCGGAGAGCATAAGCCGGCGTCGTTCCTCCGCTGTTGGGCCAACCGCATCCAGCATTACTACTTTCCACAACTCGGTAGCATCGACTGGGAGTGCACCTGGACCGGCCGCATCGCCTTCACGCCCGACCATACCCTACGCCTGTTCGAACCCGCCTCGGGAGTGCTGGCGGTGACCGGCTACAACGGCCGGGGCGTCACCACGGGTACAGTCGTAGGCAAAGGCTTCGCCCGCTACCTCACCACCGGCGACGACGGGGCTCTACCGCTGCCGATCACGCCGGCCAAACCGCTGACTGCTGCCCCTCTCTGGCGTTCTGCCTACGAAAGCGGCTTCACCCTGTACCACGCCGGTCAGTGCCTGCGCCTGGTGGCGTGAGAGCAGCCCCCCTGAGCGATGTCGAGCCTGTCTCGAGCGAGAGGCATGGCTCCCTTCAGCGAAAAAGACCGCGCTTACCGTTCCGCCGAACCCCTGGCGGAACTACCACCTGGCTGAGACAACTTTACGAAAATCTGGAATGAACTTCGGAGTAATCGTCGTTTGAGAGCCCGGTCCCATCCTGGTGATACTGCGGGTGTACCCACTTAACATCGCGACCAGTAGGAGAAAGAATGATCGACGCCATCATGCAACGCCTCGGGGTCTCCAGCGAGCAGTACCGTCAGGGTGATTATCCGGTGACCAGCCCCACCGACGGTGCCGAGATCGGCCGCGTGACCCTACAGGGCGCCAACGCCATGGATGCCAGCATCGCCCGTGCCGAGGCGGCCTTCACCCAGTGGCGCCAGGTGCCGGCACCGCGCCGCGGCGAGCTGGTCCGCCTGTTCGGCGAGCAACTGCGTCGCCATAAGGAGGATCTCGGCGCTCTGGTTACCCTGGAGTGCGGCAAGATCTACCAGGAGGGCCTCGGCGAGGTGCAGGAGATGATCGATATCTGCGATCTGGCCGTGGGCCAGTCGCGGCAGCTCTTCGGCCTGACCATCGCCTCCGAGCGCCCTGGCCACCACATGCGGGAGAGCTGGCACCCCCTCGGCCCAATCGGCCTGATCACCGCCTTCAACTTCCCGGTCGCGCCCTGGGCCTGGAACGCCGCCCTAGCCCTGGTCTGCGGAAACAGCCTGATCTGGAAGCCGTCGGAAAAGACTCCGCTGTCCGCCCTGGCCTGCCAGGCGCTGCTCGAGCGCGCCATGGCCGAGTTCGGCGACGAGGCGCCTGAGCATCTCAGCCAGGTGGTAGTCGGCGATCGCGAAGCCGGCGAGCGCCTGGCCGACGATCCCCGCATACCGCTGATCAGCGCCACCGGCAGCACCCGCATGGGCCGCGAAGTCGCCCCGCGCGTAGCCGCCCGCTTCGGTCGCAGCATCCTGGAGCTCGGCGGCAACAACGCCATGATCCTGGCACCCAGCGCCGACCTGGACATGGCCGTGCGCGCCATTCTGTTCTCCGCCGTGGGCACCGCCGGCCAGCGCTGCACGACCCTGCGCCGGCTGATCGTGCATGAGTCGATCCGCGATGAGGTGCTCACCCGCCTGAAGAAGGCCTATGCCGGCATCTCCATCGGCGATCCAATGCAGGGGAACCTGGTCGGCCCGCTGATCGATGCCCAGGCCTTCGACCAGATGCAGTCGGTTCTCGGCAAGGCTCGCGAGCAGGGCGCCGCGGTGTTCGGCGGCGAGCGTCAGCTAACCGACGCCCATCCCGATGGCTACTACGTGGCGCCGGCCATCGTTGAGATGGGGGCCCAGAACGACCTGGTCCGCCACGAGACCTTCGCGCCGATCCTCTACGTGATGAGCTACCAGGAGATGAACGAAGCGGTGGCGATGAACAACGACGTGCCCCAGGGGCTGTCGTCATGCATCTTCACCGGCGACGTGCGCGAGGCCGAAGGCTTCGTCTCCGACCTCGGCAGCGACTGCGGCATCGCCAACGTCAATATCGGCCCGAGCGGCGCCGAGATCGGTGGCGCCTTCGGCGGGGAGAAGGAGACCGGCGGCGGCCGGGAGTCCGGCTCCGACATCTGGAAGAGCTACATGCGTCGCCAGACCAACACCGTGAACTACTCCCGTGAGCTGCCGCTCGCCCAGGGCATCACCTTCGATTGATCACCTACGAACGCCGGGTGCCCCGACGGGGCACCCACTTCAGCGAGGCGAGTGAAGCGCATGCCATACCGAGATTCCCTCTACAATCTGTGCCAGCGCTGGCAAGCATCGATGCCTGACGCCGACAGCATATCTGTGTCCTTACAGGACCAAACCATCGTCGATCGCCTGCCCGAACAGCTAAAAACCGCACTGCGCTCGCGTTACGGTACCCAGCACCCCAACTTCGTTCTATACGGATTACGCCATCAACTTGGGCTAGCTCCCAGCCCCCAGGAAACGGTCTTTCGGCGCTGGGCCGCACGCCACCCTAGTCCTGTTCCCCTGCTCTCCGCCCTTTCCCAAAAGACGCACGAGCCCATTGAATTCGCCAACGAGCGGCGCTTCATTCTCGGTGGCAGCAGCGACCCGGTGCACAATGCACGCCTGCTATTCGACGCCATGGGGGAGACCCGCATTGCACTCGGCCGCTATCTGGAGGATCGGGCCTTCTATCGCGAGCCCCAGTTCTTCCGCGGTGACGAGGCACGCAGCGTTCACCTCGGGATCGATGTCTTCGAGCATGCCGAGGCACCGGTACATGCTCCCTACGCAGGCAAGGTCCACAGCCTGGCGTATAACGCCAAGCGCCTCGATTACGGCGCCACCATCATCCTGGAACATGCCATGGAGGATGGCCTCTCCTTCTTCACTCTCTATGGCCACCTGTCACGCGAGAGCCTGACCGCCCTGGCTCCCGGCGACCGAGTGAGCCAGGGCGAAGTCTTCTGTCGGCTTGGCGCCCCGGCGGAGAATGGCGGCTGGGTGCCCCACCTTCACTTTCAGGTGATCCTCGACATGCTCGACTTCGAGGGTGACTACCCCGGAGCAGCCTTTCCATCCGAGATCGCCCTATGGCGCAGCCTCTGCCCAGACCCACAACAGGTCGTGGCAATTGCGGTATAGCCGGCATCGCTAGCCTCTCCCTATTCCGGCACGCTTGCTGCCATAACAATAACGAAAGTAAAGCCCCCCATGACCATACACCTCTCCTCCAACGATCATTCTGCGCCATCTCTGGCCATGGCCTTGATCCCCCTGGTGTTCGCAATGGCGTCCATCACCCTGATGATTTACATGTTCCAGGGCGAGTCCCTCGGCGGCCCCGTGCAGCTTGCCCTGATCTTCTCCGCCGCACTGGCAGCGACACTCGCTCTAATCCGAGGCGAGCACTTCGCGACACTCAAGGCCGGGATCTTCGACGGCCTCAGTGCGTCCATGAACGCCATCATCATCATCCTGCTGGTCGGTGGTCTGATCGGCGTATGGATTCTGTCCGGCATCGTGCCGAGCATGATCTACTACGGCTCCTTTCTGGTCAGCGGTGATGCCTTCTACTTTAGTGCCTGCCTGATCTGCGCCATCGTCGCCATCAGCATCGGCAGCAGCCTAACCACCGCCGGCACCATCGGTCTGGCACTGATCACCATTGCCGAATCGGTGGGTTTCTCCACGGCTATTACCGCCGGTGCTATCGTCTCGGGCGCCTACTTCGGCGACAAGCTTTCCCCCCTGTCGGACACTACCAACCTTTCGGCAGCGGTTTCCGGTGGAGAACTATTCCGCCACATCAAGGCCATGTCTCCCACGGTATTCCTGAGCCTAGTCCTGAGCCTGGCGCTCTATTGGCTCATTGGCCTGCTGACCACCGATACCAACGGCAACCTGGAACGCATCGCGGATCTACGCTCACTGCTCGGGGAGCACTTCATGATCAGCCCGCTACTGATCGCCCCGCTTCTGGCGGTCCTGGTGCTGGCCTATCGGAGAGTTGACGCCATCCCGACGCTGTTTATCGGCCTGCTGATGGGTTCTCTGGCTGCCGCACTGTGGCAAGCGGACAACGCCCTGCGCCTCGCTGCTGCTTCCGACAACACCCTGTTTCCGATCGTCGAAGGCGTGGTGCGCGCCATCTCCACAGGCTATGTCTCCAGCACCGGCGATGCTCATTTCGATCGCATCCTGAGCAAGGGCGGCATGTTCGGCATGCTCTACATGCTCTGGTTGGTGGTAGCAGCAATGTCCTTCGGCGGCGTCATGGCCAGTGCCGGTTTCCTCAATCGAATCGTCGGCACCCTGACCCGACGCGCCAAAACCCCGGGGGCTGTAGTGCTATCCACCCACCTGGCCTGCCTGACAACGCTGCTGCTCACCGGCAGCCAGTACATGGGCAATATCCTTCCCGGGCGCATGTTCAAGGAAAAGTACGAGGAGATAGGCCTCGCCCCCGAGAATCTGTCCCGGGCGCTGGAAGATGCCTCTACGGTGGTCTCCCCACTGATTCCCTGGACCAGCTGTGGCGCCTTCCTGACTGCCACTCTCGGGGTACCTACCCTGGCCTATGCACCCTTTACTTTTTTCTCCCTGATCAACCTGCTGCTGGCGATCTCCTTCGCCCTGCTAGGGCTCAATATGCTGCGCAACAACAACGCCCAACCGCAGTCCAGCAGAAGCCGTCCAAATGACTACGCCAGCCAGGCCTGAGGATTCCTTCATGTCAAAGACGACAATACTGCCCGTCACCAATGAGCAGCATATCGCCCAGGCAATCGCCGCTTACTACGACCTTGAAGGCACGCTCGAGCGCCTCGATGGCTACGCCGATCGCAACTTCCGCCTGACCCTGGCCGACGGCACGCGCTACCTGGCCAAGCTGAGCCAGGCGCCGGCGACCCAGGCCGAGGCGTCCCTGATGGTGGCCCTGGAAGACGCCCCCCTGGAAGGGCTTGACTTGCCTCGCCATCGTCGCAGCCGCGACGGCCGGGCCGTGGTGACGATCACCCTGGACGGCGAGGCCTGGCAGCTACGCCTGCTGAGCTATCTGAACGGCACCCTATGGGCCGCAGCAATGCCCCCCAGCGAGGCTCAACTGCATGCGCTGGGCGAGCGGCTCGGGCGCCTCGACCGGGCCCTGGCCGGCCTGGACATCGCCTGGCCGACGGGCAGCGCCCCCGACTGGGACCTGAGCACCTATCGCACCCTGCTTGAGCGCCCCGAGTGTTCCCGGCTCGAGCGCGAGATGCGCGAACAGCTGCCGCTATGCATCGACTTCGTGCGTGCGCGGGAGCACCGCCTGCCGACTCAGTTGATTCACAACGACGCCAACGACTACAACGTCTTCCTTCGCGCCCCCGCCTCGGAGGACCCCTGCGGGCTGATCGATTTCGGCGACGCCTGCCACGGCTTCGCCATCGCCGAGCTGGCGGTGGCTGCCGTCTACCTGACCGATCGCGGCGCCGACCGTCTGGAAGCTCTTAGGCAGCTGACGCTGGGCTATCACAGCGTGCGGCCGCTCTCCGTGGTGGAGCTGGAGTGTCTGCCCCGGCTGATCCTGCTACGCATCCTGCTCAGCCGGCTGAATTACCTCAAAGCGCGAGCCGCCGGAGCCGACGACCCATATATCGCCATCTCCCAGGCCCAGCTGCTGCGCCAATGGGGCCTCTTCACCACCCTCGGCCCGGAGCTTATCTCCGACGAGCTGATCGCCGCGTGCCACCCCGATCACGGCCTGGCGCCGCTCCCCGAGCGGCGCACCCTATTGGCGAAACGCGGCATCCTCGCCGTCGCCGACGACACGGCAGATGCCCCGGCCCTAACATCACGCCGCGCCTTCGGTGCGCCGCTGGCACAGGACGCGGGACAGATCGCAACGGGAGAAGCCTTCCAGGCCGAGCGCGACCTGGTGCTGTACAACACGATCCGAGTGACGCGGGTCGAGCAGCGCGAAGACCGACTCTCGATCGGCCTGCGCGACCCTCGCCTGGGCCGCCTCAGCCTGACCCTGCGCAGCACCGATCCCGACGTGCCGCTGCCGACGGCCGAGCTGAGCATGGAGGGCTTTTCACTGCCCCTCGTGGCGGGCCAGGACCTCACCCTGACCTGCCTATGGGGCGAGGACGACACCAGCGGACTGCGCCAGCGCGCCAGCCTGTCGGCCGACGACTGGCCGCCCGTGGCCGAGGTCTACCTGGACCCAAACCTGGCGCTGGGCCATGGCCGCCTCTACGGCGGTCGACACGGCGTCGCCACCCTGCTGGAAGCGCGACGCCGGCTACTCTCACCGACCCTGAGCCACGCCTATCGCCACCCCCTGAAGGTCGTGCGCGGCGAGATGGCCTACCTCGTCGCGGAGGACGGTCGACGCTACCTGGACCTGGTCAACAACGTCTGCCACGTCGGCCACGCCAACCCCCGCGTGGTGGAAGCCGGCGCCCGGCAGATGGCAGAACTGAACACCAACACCCGCTACCTGCACGACACCATCGTGACCTACTCCGAGCGCCTGCTGGCCACCCTGCCGGAGCATCTGGAAGTGGTATTCCTGGTCAACTCCGGCAGCGAGGCCAACGACCTGGCCATGCGCCTGGCGCGCAACTACACCGGGCGCCACGACCTGGCCGTGCTGGATCACGCCTACCACGGCCACCTCTCGAGCCTGATCGATATCAGCCCCTACAAGCACGACGGCCCCGGCGGCCAGGGCACTCCGGAGCACGTGACCAAGCTGCCCTTCCCCGACACCTACCGCGGCCGCCAACGCGGAAAGGGAGCCTCCGAGCGATATCTCGCCGAAGCCCTCGACACCCTTTCCCGGGTCCGCGAACAGCCGGCGGCCTTCTATGCCGAGAGCTTTGCCGGGGTCGGCGGCCAGTGGATCTGGCCTGCAAGCTACCTCGAGGGCCTGACGCGTCACCTGCAGGCGCACGGCACCCTCTACATCGCAGACGAGGTCCAGGTCGGCTTCGGCCGCGCCGGCAGCAGCTTCTGGGCCTTTGAGCAGTATGACGTGCGGCCGGACATCGTCACCCTGGGCAAGCCCATCGGCAACGGCCATCCCATCGCCGCGGTGGTCACCACCCGGGCGGTGGCCGAAGCCTTCCAGACCGGCATGGAATACTTCAATACCTTCTCCGGCAACCCGGTGTCCTGTGCCATCGCCCTGGCCGTGCTCGACGAAATCGAGTCACGGGACCTGCAACACCACGCCAGGACGCTCGGCGACCATCTCAAGGCGCGCCTCGAAACGCTGGCTGAACGCTTCCCACGGGTCGGCCAGGTGCGCGGCCGCGGCCTCTTTATCGGCGTCGAGATCATCGAGGGGTCGAACCTCACCCCGGACAGCACCACGGCCAAGCGCATCTGCCACTTCCTGCGCCTTAACGGGGTGCTGCTCTCCACCGACGGTCCCGACGACAACGTGCTCAAGATCAAGCCGCCGCTGGCCATCCAGACCGGCGACATTGAGGCCTTCCTGACCCTGCTAGACACGAGCTTCGAGCTGTACTGCCACTGACGCGGTGACCCCTATGACGACAATGACAATGCCCCTGCCGAGTGACTCACGCCCTGCCCCGACGAGCCCCGACCCCGCCGAGGTCCTGCTACGGGCCGAGGGCGTCGAGAAGCGCTTCGGCGATACCCGGGTGCTCAAGGGCATCTCCCTGACGGCCCGCCGCGGCGACGTGATCACCCTGATCGGCTCATCCGGTTCCGGCAAGAGCACCTTCCTGCGCTGCCTCAATCTGCTCGAGCAGCCCGATGGCGGCGAGCTCGAAGTCCATGGCCAGCCGATCCACTTCACCACGACCCGCCACGGCCGGGTGCCCCAGGACGAGAAGCGCGTGCAGTGGATGCGCTCGCGAGTCGCCATGGTGTTCCAGAACTTCAACCTGTGGTCCCACATGACGCTGCTGGAGAACATCATTGAGGCGCCAATCCATGTGCAGGGCACCCCGCGAGCCGAAGCCATCGACCAGGCCCGTCGCCTGTTGGCCAAGGTCGGCCTGGAAGAGCGTGCCGACCACTACCCCGCGCAGCTCTCCGGCGGTCAGCAACAGCGCGGCGCCATCGCCCGGGCGCTGGCCATGAACCCCGACGTAATGCTGTTCGACGAGCCCACCTCGGCGCTCGACCCCGAACTGGTCGGCGACGTGCTGGCGGTGATGCGCCAGCTCGCCGAGGAGGGCCGCACCATGGTGCTAGTGACTCACGAAATGGGCTTCGCCCGGGACGTCTCGACCCGGGTCATGTACCTGAACCAGGGCGAGGTGGAGGAAGAAGGCCCCCCTCAGCAGGTACTGGGCTCCCCGCAATCGGCCCGCCTGCGCCAGTTCCTGACGACCCGCTGAAGGAGTTCTCCCATGCTGAATCTTCACGGCTACGGCGTGCGCCTGGTCGAGGGCGCCCTGGTGACCATCGAACTGGCCGCGGCCTCGCTTATCATCGCCGTGCTGCTGGGCCTCGTCACCGCCAGTGCCAAGCTGTCGAAGCGACGCCTGCCGCACCTGCTGGCGACGCTCTACACAACGCTGATCCGCGGCGTCCCGGACCTGGTACTGATGATGCTGTTCTTCTTTGGCGGCCAGATGCTGATGAACGACGTCTCGGATTGGCTCTACGCGCGCTTCGGGCTCGACCTGTTCATCAATATCGACGCCTTCATCGCCGGCGTGCTGACCATCGGCCTGATCTTCGGTGCCTACATGGGTGAGACCTTCCGCGGTGCCATCCAGGCCGTCGACGAGGGCCAGCTCGAGGCGGCCACCGCCTGCGGCATGAGCCAGGCGCTGATCTTCCGGCGCATTCGCTTCCCGCTGATGATGCGCCACGCACTGCCAGGGCTCTCCAACAACTGGCTGGTGCTGCTCAAGACCACCGCCCTGGTCTCGGTGATCGGTCTGTCGGACATGGTCCACGTCGCCACCCAGGCCTCCAAGGCCACCCTTGAGCCCTTCACCTTCATGCTCTTCGTGGGGGCCATCTATCTGCTGCTGACCAGTCTCTCGGAGTGGGTCTTCAAGCGCTTGACCCGCAAGTACAACGCCGGTTTCGCAGGGGAGGAGTCATGATCGATACGCTGCTGTCGCCGTTCGCCATCTGGCTGGCCGAGCGCGCAATCTTCACCCCCGACACGCTGGCCGTCTACTGGCAGGGCGTCGAGACGACGCTCTCCCTGGTCTCGCTGTCGCTGCTGCTGGGCTTTTTGATCTCGCTGCCGCTCTCCCTGGCCCGCGGCTCCCGCCGTGGCTGGCTCAGGCGTCCTGTGCAGGCCTTCACCTACGTGTTTCGCGGCACCCCGCTGCTGGTGCAGCTCTACCTGATCTACTACGGCGTGGTATTCATCGACGACGTCCAGGAAAGCTGGCTCTGGCCGCTGGTCAAGGAGCCGTTCCTGCCGGCACTGGTGGCCTTCACCCTCAATACCGTGGCCTACACCACCGAGATCTTCCACGGCGCCATCGCCAACACCCCCCGCGGCGAGCTCGAGGCCGCCAGGGCCTGCGGCATGAGCCGGCCGCTAATGTATCGGCGCATCGTCTTCCCCAGCGCCTTCCGCCGGGCGCTGCCCGCCTATGGCAACGAGGTGATCCTGACGCTGCACGCCAGCGCCATCGCCAGCACCGTGACACTGATGGATCTCACCGGAGCCGCCCAGTTCGTCTATTCGCGCTTCTATGCCCCCTTCGAGGCGTTCATCTTCGCCGCCCTGATCTACCTGGTCATCACTTTGACCCTGCTCTACGCGCTTCGCCGCCTGGAGGCCCGTTTCAATCCACAGCTCAGAGGAGTCCGCAAGCAACGCCGCAAGATCATGGCATTCGGCAATGCCATCCCCCAGAAACCCTAGGAGATCCATAACATGAACAAAATCTTATCTTCACTAACCGCCGCCGCCCTGATCAGCTTCTCCGCGACCGCCAGCGCCGAGGCTCCCCTGCGCATCGGCGTCGATGTGCCCACCGCGCCCATGGAGTACCGCCTGCCCAGCGGCGAACTGACCGGCTTCGATATCGACCTGGGCAACGCCCTCTGCGAGCGTATTGCTCGCGAATGCGAGTGGGTGGTGCAGGAGTGGAGCGGGATCATTCCGGGCCTGCTGGCGCGCAAATATGACGCCATCATGTCCTCGATGACCATCAACGACGCGCGCCGCGAGACAGTGCTGTTCTCCGCCCCGTATATCAAGCCCTATTCCGCCTGGTTCGGGGCCTCGAATCTGGACGTAGAAACCATCAATCCCGAGACGCTAGCCGGCAAGATCATCGGCGTGCAGCGTGGGACCCTTCAGGACAGCTACGTGACCGACACCTTCAGCGACGTAGCCAAAGTCAGCCGCTATTCGACCACGTCCGACATGATCATGGACATGAAGACGGGGCGCGTGGAGCTCATCTTCCTCGATCATCCGGCAGGCGTCGCCACCCTGCTCGACGGCAACGACGAGTATCGCGTGGTGGGCGAACTGGTCAACGAGCCAGAGAAATACTTCGGCGAAGGCTTCGGGGTCGCCTTCCGCCAGCGCGATGGGGAACTGGCCGAGCAGTTCAACGCCGCCCTGTCGGAGCTGAAAGCGGACGGCACCTATGACGAGATCTACCGGAAGTACTTCCCAAGCGACTCCGCCTCCTGAAGCGGTATCGCCGCCACGTCATCCCGCCTCGCCTTCACCCCAAAGGGCCCTTCCGGGCCCTTTTCGATATCGTGAGATGTGATTTTAGGGTTCTTCGTCGTTGGGTGTGGAATTCGCTCCCTGAACTGGGCCATTTGTCCCTGCGCCGATGGGCGCATATGCTGACGACAGTCGACAGTGAATTAGATCACTCTTAATCATATCGACAGCCCTTTCCTCTAGCCGTTACAAGAAAATCAAAACAATCATCCATCGATGGATCGAACTAGACTGCCATCAGGCCGACCTGTGCAGGTACGACATCTCCTTTGCACGGGCCCCGCCTCGACACTCTGACAACCACAAGGAAGCGATGATGACGATGAACACTCCGCTCTTCATGCTGTCCGCCGCCGCCCTGGCCGTAAGCCTGGTGGCGCCGGTGCAGGCCCAGGACGAATCCGGCACCCTCAAGCGCGATGAGATCCAGACGCTGCTGACGGCTCACGCCGACGAGGTGCCGTCGAACTTCAACGAATTTCTCCAGCAGGTACGTGAAAAGTCTTCCAATGCCGAGCTGCAGGGCGCGGTCGAGTCCTATCTTCACGACGAGCCGGTCGAGGGCAATGACTTCGTCAACCTCTACCGACTGCTGGGCATCTACACTCGTTTGCACTACGGCGATGACGTCGTCGATCTGCTCGGCGAGATGGTGGCCATCCCGACCGACAAGAAAGGCGAGGCGCCGCAGCACGAGAATCCTGAGATAGCGCGCTTCGGTGAGCTGATCGAAGCCAAGGCCGAGGAGTTTGGTCTTAAGTTTCGCAACGTGGACAACCGCGTCTTCGAGGTCGAGCTACCCGGCAGCAGCGACGAGGCCTTCGGCATCCTGACCCACGGCGACATCGTTCCCGCCGCCGACAGCTGGACGCTGGAGGATGGCACCGAGCTGAATCCGCTGGAGATCACGCCGAAGGACGGACGGCTCTACGGTCGCGGCACCGAAGACGACAAGGCCTCCATTGCCGCCGCCCTCTACGCCATGAAGACCATCCGCGAGAACGAGGTGCCACTCAACCGCACCATCCGACTCATGATCGAAACCACCGAGGAGACCGGTGGCGAAGGCTTCGCTTACTATCAAGAACGCAATGAGCTGCCGGCCTACAACATCGTGCTGGATAGCGGCTATCCGGCGGTCATCGCCGAAAACGGCTTTGGCACGATCGATGCGTACTTCCCGCGGGTCGCCCCCCCGGGTGACGGCGCTGTGATCACCGAGATCACCGGCGGCCTCGCCACCAACCAGATTCCAGCGACGGCGGTGGCGACCATTCAGGCCGATGATCCCGAGGCATTGAGCGAGACGCTACAAGCCCAGGGTGACGCCTATGCCGAGGCAAACGGTGGCGACTTCGAGGTCACAAGCGAGGTCGACGATGGCGCTGTGACGCTGACCGTCAAGGGCAAGTCCGCTCACTCATCGAAGCCCGACTCCGGGATCAATCCGGTGCCGCGCCTGACCGGACTGCTGGGCGACTCCGAGGTAGCCTTCGCCGCGAATCATTACACCGCGGCCATCGCCTATCTCAATGGCAACTATGGGCTCGACTACCACGGCGAGAAACTCGGCGTCGCCTACGAGCACGACTTCATGGGCCCCCTGCTGGTCTCACCGACCTATCTGGAGCTGGGCGATGATCGTCTGCGCGTCGCGGTCAATGTCCGCGCGCCCGTCGGCGAGCGGACGCCGGACGAGCTGGCCGGGAATATTCACGACACGCTGACCGCCTACGCCGAGCAGAACGCCTCGACCATGGAGGTAGATGTGAGCATCCGCGACTGGATGCTGCGCGACCCCCAGGGCGCCTGGCTGCAAACCCTACTGAACATCTTCGGCGATACGACGGGGCTACCCGCGGAGCCTATCTCATCGGCCGGCAGCACGACCGCCAAGCTGCTGCCCAACGCCGTCAACTTCGGCCCCTCCATGCCCGGCGAAGACTACACCGGCCATACCTCGGAGGAGTTCAAGAAGAGGGACAACCTGATGCTGGATATCCAGATGTTTACCGAGATGTTCGCTCGCATAGGCAACCAGGAACGACTGGACTGAGCCTAACCACCCCGCCTGGCGCCGGCGTCAGGTAGCCCTCCTTAATATGCTGACCCCCGGTCTCCCACAGGGAGGCCGGTGGTCAAGCACCTCTGTGCCTAGCCTTCCCGGCGGCTAACGCCGTCGCTCGATAGCCGAACCTGAGCCGCCTCTCTGCATCGGCGCCGAGTCACCATCGTGTGGACTCAGCCTCGTCTATAGCCATTCCGGACATTTACCGATATTTTGCCTAAATGAGCATACAAATAAGCCGATTGACTGCCGTGATCCGACATTCTGAGCGTTGCTCTAGTATTGAGGTCATGCTAATCAATTAAGTCAGACACGTTCATCGATCGTTTTTCTGGATACTGCCCCCCACGATGCATCCAATCTTCATCACTTATCCACAGGCAGCGCAGGCGGTACAGGGGCACTACACCCTGTGGATAGTCTTGCTCTCCTGCCTCGTGGCGTTGGTGACGGCGTACTCCGCACTGGCTATCTGCGAGCGCCTGAACAATGCGTGCTGGCGCCGGCCTCGCCTGGCCTGGTGGTTATGCGGTGGTGGCCTGCTGGGGGTTGGCATCTGGGGCACGCACTTCACCGCAATGCAGTCCTATCGCCTTCCCTTCCCCGTCACTCATGACCCTTGGCTAACCTTCGCCTCGTTGCTACCCGCTCTCGCCGCTGGCCTGATGGCCATCCAGGTGTTGTCACGCGACGACTGGTCGGGGGCCCAGCGTACCCTCAGCGCTTGCCTGTTGGGGCTAGGCGTCTGCGCCACGCACTACCTCGGCATGTCGGCTCTGGAAATGCACGCCAGCCTTCGCTACGCCCCCATTCCGCTGGGCTTGTCTGTGGTGTTCGCCATGGGAGCCGCCGTCGCCGGTGTCCATGGCTTGCATGCCGGCCGCCCCTGGCCACGGCGGCTGGGCATCGGCCTGCGTACCTTGCTGGGCGGGGCCCTGATGGCGGCGGCCATCGACGGCACACACTACATCGCCATGGAGGCCGCCTACTTCCTGCCCCATGCCGCCCAGCACGAACTGGATCCCGCTCATGTCGGATTGCTCGCCGGTATCGTGGGTAGTCTATCCGTCTTGCTAGGCATCGCGGCCATGGCCGCCGTATTGGTCGACCGTCGCCTGCAAGCCAATGCCCAGAACATGCGAATGTCACGGCGGCAGCTTGCCGACATCATCGAATCCATGCATGACGGCGTGGTATTGCTTGATAGCCGCGCCAGGGTCGTCATTTGCAACCACGCCTTCGAGACGCTCACGGGCATCCCCCACCGGGATATCCAGGGCCATTCCCTGCTGCGCATGAACACGATTCTAAGGGTCAGTCATCAGCGCAGCGATATTCTGCGTTCGTTGAGAGAGCACAGTGCCTGGGTCGGTGACGTCGAGGTTCGACACCTCGACGCGCACCGATTTCCTGCCCGCTTGAGCATCAATCAGGTCAGGCCCGATGGCGAAGACATCAGTCACTTCGTGGCGACGCTGTCCGACACCTCGGCACATCACGATGCCCAGCGTCGCATCCACTACCAGGCCTATCACGATGGGCTCACCGGGCTGCCCAACCGAAGCTCGCTACGCGAACGCATCTATGCCCTGCAGCTGGCCAGCGGTGTCAGTGGACGGCACATCATGCTACTGGTGGTCGATATCGATAACTTCAAAGGGATCAACGACTCCCTGGGCCAGGCCACCGGTGACCGCCTGCTGAAGGCGGTCGCCGCCAGACTCAAGCCCTGGGGGCGTCAGGGCGATGACCTGGCACGCCTGAGCAGCAACGAGTTCGCGCTGCTCTACGATGGGCTCTCCTCAAGTACCGACAAGGCAAACGCCCAGGCGCTGGACAAGGCCCGTGGCGTGCTCGAGTCGCTCAATGGCGACTATTCGCTCGCCGGGGAGCGTCATACCTGCGCCATCAGTGGTGGTTTCCTGGTGTTTCATGGTGACGAAGTCGGCGGCGATGAACTGCTCAAACGAGTCGGCCTCGCTCTGCTCGAGGCCAAGTGTCGGCAAGACCAGCGCCCGCAAGCCTTCGCCGCCTCGATGGTCGAACGCCTCAACTCGCGGCTGCGTCTGGAACGCCAACTGCGCGAAGCGATTCGCGGCGGCCAGTTGCGTCTCTACCTGCAACCACAGTTCGACAACCACCGGACCATCTTCGGGGCCGAGGCGCTGGTACGCTGGGAGCACCCGGAACGGGGGCTGATTACTCCCGACGCCTTCATTGGCCTGGCCGAGGACACGGGCCAGATCATCGAGCTCGGCGCCTGGGTGCTGTTTCATGCCTGCGAGACCCTGGCCCTATGGCAACACGACCCGGTCAAGCGCCACTGGCAGCTCTCGGTAAATGTCAGCGTGCGGGAATTTCAGCGCCTGGAATTCGTCAATGCCGTAGAAGGCATGCTCAAGCAAAGTGGAGCTCCGGCCAAGCGCCTGACCCTGGAGCTGACCGAGTCCCTGATGATGGGTGAAGCCTACCCTGTCATCGACACCATGACCCGGCTGAAGGCCCTGGGAGTACGCTTCTCCATCGACGATTTTGGCACCGGCTATTCGTCCTTGGCTTACCTGAAGCGCCTGCCCCTGGACGCGCTGAAAATCGACGTCGCCTTCGTCCGCGACCTGGCCGATGAGCCCACAGCGGCGCCGATAGCCCAGACCATCATCGCCCTGGCCCATACCCTTGAACTACAGGTCATCGCCGAAGGCGTCGAGACCGAACAACAGCTCCAGCGCCTGACCGAATTGGGCTGTCGTCAGTTTCAGGGCTATCTGTTCTCGCCGCCGCGTCCCCGCGGCGAGTTTCTCGATGACACGGCAAGGGTGAGCCCTCCCGCCGCCCCCTTTCCGCCCGCGCCGACCTCCGATCATCACGACTGAACTTGCATTAGCCTCACCGCTTGGCAAGATGGGACTCTTGTCCCAAGGTGCAGCCCGCTACCCCCATGAATGACTCCGTCAGCCCCGACGACCCCCGTGCGTCGCTCATTTCGCCCGAAAGCCATGTCGAAGGCTTCCGCAAGGCCCGGGACGCACGTCGTACCGAGCTCATCGAAGACTACGTCGAGCTGATCTCCGACCTGATCGCCGATGGCGGCGAGGCCCGTCAGACCGATATCGCGCTGCGCCTCGGCGTCGCCCAGCCCACCGTCGCCAAGATGCTCAAGCGCCTGGACGAGGAAGGGTTGATCATCAAACGCCCCTATCGCGGGGTATTCCTGACAGCGTCAGGAGAGGCCCTGGCCGACGCTAGCCGCCAGCGCCACCGCATCGTCGAGGCTTTCTTGATCAAGCTGGGGATCACCCACGACACCGCGCGCCTCGACGCCGAAGGCATAGAGCACCACGTCAGCGCCGAGACGCTCGCCGCCTTCGAGCGCTTTCTGGGCCAGTAACGTCATCACCCCGCGACACATCGATGCCCGCTGCGCCAGCGCGGGCCTTGGCCGCCTCCATAGGCCACCACAATATCCATCATAGCCCTTGAAAGGCTTGACCCGACCGGCGTAAACGCCAAAACTTAGCCAAGTCTATAAATGATAGCCAGATACCAAAATGCCAGGTCGGGTCGCACCACCGCACACCTCGCTGGTCTGGCACCGAATCAGCCACACACCGAATCGCCGCTCGGCACGAATCACCAGGCACCACCGCGAGCAGGCCTGCCAAGGAGAATCTGATGGTGTATCGTCGTAGCGTCTTCGCTGCCGCACTGCTGGGAGCCAGCACCGCGGTGCTGGCCGCCTCCGAGTCCGAACCGGAGCCACTCGACACCGTAGTCACCGTCGGCATGCTCGCCGACGTGGTCGAAACAGTGGGGGGAGACTGTGTCGCCGTCACCACCATGATGGGGCCCGGCGTCGACCCCCACCTTTATCAGGCCAGCGCGCGTGACGTTCACGATCTCGATGCCGCCGAACTGATTCTCTATTCTGGGTATTCACTGGAGGGCCAGCTCGGCAAGGTCTTCGAGCGTTTCTCACGGATCAAGCCGGCCCAGGCCGTGGCCGAAGCTGGCATGGATGATGCTCAACTGATCCGGACCCAGGACGCCTATGGCGTCGACCCTCACCTGTGGATGGATGCCGGGCTCTGGGCCCAGACCGTCCCGATAGTGGCCGATACACTGTCAGCACAGCGTCCCAGCTGCCGCGACGCCATGCACGCCAATGCCGAAGCCTACGCCCTGGAGCTTGAGGCCTTGGACGCCTGGATCGAAGCCAGCATCGCCAGCATTCCCGAGGATCAGCGCATTCTGGTCACTGCCCATGACGCCTTCGGCTACTTTGGCCGCGCCTACGCCATCGAGGTCACCGGGATCCAGGGCCTGTCCACGGCCACCGAGACCGGCGTCGCCGATATCCGTCGCATGGCCGACGTGGTCGTCGCACGCGGAGTTCCGGCCATGTTCGTCGAGAGCACCATCAACCCACGCACCGTGCAGGCGGTAATCGCCGCGGCCGAGGAACAGGGCCTGACGATCTCCATCGGCGGCCAGCTCTACTCCGACGCCATGGGCGATGCTGGCACCGCCAGCGGCACCTATATCGGCATGCTGTATGCCAACACCACCCACATCGTCAAGGCGCTCGGCGGCCAGCCGGCGCCGCTGCCCCCGGCGCTGGGAGATTGGGCGCGTCGCTGGGGCATTGCCAGCGACGGTGCCGGTCTCAGCCATGCCAGTGAGGAACACGCCGGCGACGACCAGGTCCGCGATGAACAGGCCAGCGCCGAGGACACCTCGTCATGAGCGATACCCTCCACGAGCCCAACCTCGCCCTCCACGTCGAAGATCTCACGGTCAGCTACCACGGCAAGCCGGTCCTGTGGGACATCGACTTCGATGTCCCCCCGGGCGTCATGGCCGCGATCGTCGGTCCCAACGGCGCAGGCAAGAGCACCCTGATCAAGAGCGTGCTCGGACTGGTCCCTAGCGTTGCCGGCCACGTCACCCTGTTCGGCCGCCCTTACCGCGGCGCCCGCCGCCGGGTCGGCTATGTGCCGCAGCGCTCCAGCGTCGACTGGGACTTCCCCACCACCGCACTGGATGTCGTGACCATGGGTCTGTACGGGCGCCTTGGCTGGCTCAGGCGGCCGGGTAAGCGCGAGCGAGCCGAGGCCATGGCCGCGCTTGTCATGGTCGGCATGGAGGCCTTCGCCGGCCGTCAGATCAGTCAACTCTCCGGCGGTCAGCAGCAGCGGGTGTTCCTCGCCCGGGCGCTGGTGCAGAAGGCCGATGTCTATTTCCTCGATGAGCCGATGGCCGGGGTCGATGCCACCACCGAACGCGCCATCGTCGATATCCTCCGCCGCCTGCGCGACCAGGGAAAGACGGTGATCGTGGTTCACCATGACCTGCAGACCGTGCGCAGCTACTTCGACTGGATGTTAATTCTCAACGTGCGTGTCATCGCCCAGGGGCCGGTCAACGACGTCTATACCGCCGACAACCTGCGCCGGGCCTACGGCGGGCAGATCGCCTTGCTCGACGACGTTACCGCGCCCCACCCAGAAAGCCCCGCCGCCGCCACGTCGGAGGATAAGTCAGTGGGTAAGTCGGCGGATGATGCTCGGAATCCCCCTGCGGATAGCGCGCTTGGCAACATCGCCCGGGAGACGCCCTGATGTCACTGCTGGCCCTGCTCTCGGACTATACACTGCAGAACGTGGCCATCGGCGCCGCCCTCCTGGGCCTGGTCAGCGGCGTGCTGGGCAGCTTTGCAGTGCTGCGCAAGCAAAGCCTGCTGGGCGACACCCTGTCCCACGCGGCACTGCCCGGCGTCTGTCTTGGCTTCATCGTCGGCGGCGGTCGCCACATGGGCAGCATTCTCGCCGGCGCCCTGATCACCGGCGCCCTGGCAGCCCTCGTCATGCTGCTGCTGACCCGCATGAGTCGGCTCAAGACTGACGCCGCGCTCGGCATCTCGCTCAGCGTCTTCTTTGCCGTCGGCGTGGTGTTGCTGACCTACCTTCAAGGGGGCAATAACGCCTCCCAGGGAGGACTCGATGCCTTCCTGTTCGGCCAAGCCGCTGCCACCCTGAGAAGCGACCTGTGGATCATGGGGGGCATCAGCGTCTTTGCCTTGGCCCTGGTCGCCGCCCTGTGGAAGGAATTCAAACTGGTCTCCTTCGACACGCAGTTCGCCGCGACGCTGGGCTTGCCGGTGGCCTGGCTCGAGGCCTTGATGACGGTGATGATCGCGCTGGCCGTGGTGGTCGGCCTGCAGATGGTCGGCGTGGTGCTGATGGCGGCGATGATCATCGCCCCCGCCGTCGCCGCCCGCCAGTGGGCCCATCGGCTCGAGTCCATGGTCCTCCTGGCGGCGGTGTTCGGCATCATCGGAGGCGTCAGCGGCGCCATGATCAGTGCCCTGGCCCGAGGCCTGGCCACCGGGCCGCTGATCATCCTGAGCTTGTCCAGCGTGGTAATCGTGTCGCTGATGTTCGCCCCGGGGCGCGGGTTCGTGTGGGAGATCCTCAAGCTCAAGCGCGATAGGCGCCAGCTACGCTACCAGCAGGTACTGACCACGCTTTACCGACTCGCGAGCCATCATTCAGACCCCGGCTATCGCCTGGATCAAGGCATGGTCGACGCCTACCACCGCACCAACACCAAGCGTGCCCTTGACCGCCTCATGCGCCGTGGTCTCGTCACCCTGACGACGCCGCCTAGCCATGAGCCCGGCCAGCGCAAGCAATGGGTGCTCACCGCCGAAGGCTACCGCGAGGCCGAACGCATCCTGGACAGCCTCGGCCAGGAGGCCAGCGCATGATCACCGCATTATTCAACGACATCGAGCTAATGATCATGCTGGTCGGCGCCCTGGTCGGCATCGCCTCGAGCCTGGTCGGCACCTTTCTGGTGCTGCGCGGCACCAGTATGCTGTCGGATGCCATCGGCCACTCCATCGTCTTCGGCATCGTGGTGGTGTGGTTGCTCACCCATCAGGCCAGCGGCCCGCTGCAAATTATCGGCGCGGCCCTGACCGGCATCCTCACGGTCTTTCTCACCGAACTGCTGGTATCGACCCAGAAGGTCAAGAAAGACGCCGCCATCGGCCTGGTGTTCCCGGTCCTGTTCTCGCTTGGCGTACTGTTGATCAATCTCTATGCCAGTGATGTGCACATCGATGCCCACACCGTGCTGCTTGGCGAGATAGGCTTCGTCTGGCTCGACACCTTGCCTCTCGGTGGCGTCGAGGTGCCCCGTTCGCTGTTGTCCATGGGCGCCATGACGCTGCTCAACGGCACCTTCATTGCACTGTTCTACAAGGAGCTCAAGCTTGCCACCTTCGACGAGGCACTCGCCAAGGCGCTCGGCTTCGCGCCCGGGGTGCTGTTCTACGGCCTGCTGCTGCTGACTAGCGGCACGGCCGTCGCCGCCTTCGACGCCGTCGGCGCGGTGCTGTTCGTGGCCTTCGTCATCGTGCCGCCGTCCGCGGCCTACCTGCTGACCGATAGCCTCGGGCGCATGTTCCTCTACGGCGCCCTGATCTCGATCGCCTCGAGCGTCTCGGGCTACCACCTGGCGGTGCTGTGGGACGTCTCCATCGGCGGCATGATGGCGGTCATGACCGGCGTGTTCCTGGCCCTGGCCTTTCTCGCCGGCCCCCGCTACGGCATCGCCGCCCAGTGGCTGCAGCGCCGTCGCCAGCGCCAGCTCAACGAGAGCCGAACCCTGATGGTGCACCTGTACAACCACGAAGACGGTCCCGAAAAGGCCGTCGAGAACGTCACCCAGGCCCTGCGTGAGCACCTGCGCTGGGCCCCGGCCAGGGCCAAAGACGTCGTGGAGCGTTCCCGCCAGCGCCAGCTGATCACCCAACACGGCGAACGCTTGCAGCTAACCCAGGCGGGACGGCGTCTGGCCCAGGAGATTCTCGAACCCGGGGTGAGCCACTAGGGCCTCTCGCGGCCAGCGGCCTGCCAAGGACGCCAGGCGGGAACGGGCCCTGGCGGCTCGTTCCCTCGCGCCCATGCCCCCAGCCTGAAACCTCGACGCTAGACCGAGATATCCCGATGCTAGATCTTGATATCGTAGTCGACGTACTTGGTCATCAGGGTATCGTAGGTGCCGTCGGCCTTGATCTCGGCCAGGGCCGCGTTGAACTGCTCGGCCAGGTCTTCATCTCGCGGCCGGAAGGCCACCGCCACGCCATGACCGAAGTACGACTTGGGCTCGCGAATCAGCTCGGAACTCACCACCACATCGCTGTCCTCGGCGTCGACCCCGAGGTTAGCCAGCGCCAGCGGATAGTACATGAAGGCGCTGTCCAGGCGGCCGGTCTTGACGTCAAGGGCCAGGTCCTCGGCGGTCGCATAGCGCCGCACTTCCATGCGCTCGCCATAGGTATCGGTGATGAAGCGGTCGCGAATGGTGCCGCGCTGCACACCCACCGTCAGTCCCTCCAGCGAGGCCTCGTCGGCAACGTCGATCTCCTCGCCGCGGCGGGTGACCCAGACGCTTGGATTGCTGTAGTACGGCTCGGAGAACAGCACCTGCTGGCGACGCTCCTCGGTGATCGCCATGGACGACATGATGGCGTCGTACTTGCGCGCCAGCAGCCCCGGGATGATGCCGTCCCAGGTCTGTTCGACCCAGTCACACTCGCGCTCGATGCGTCGACACACCTCCTCGCCAAGCTCCACCTCGAAACCGGTCAGGGTCCCGTCGGGCAGGCGATATTCGAATGGCTCGAAGGGAATGTCCACGGCAAGCTTCAGCGGCTCGGCGGCCTGGGCTGAGAGAGATGCACAGCCGAGCAGAGTCCCTAGCGTCGCCGCGGAGACGGAAAGAAAAACACGTCGCATCGATAGTATCCTTTTGGCGTTATCGTGATGACCATATGTCGATATGCTCAATGAGTCTGCCACCACCTCGACGCGACGCCAACGACTTGTGTCATCAGGCAGGTTGCTCGAGCGCCCCTGTCCTGGCCACCCCAACGGAGACCCCATGCTCAATCAGCGCGCTCTTGCCTACCTGTGTGAAGTGCAACGGCGAGGCTCGCTACGCGGTGCCGCCATTTATCTGCATGTGGACGTCTCCGCGGTCAGCCGCCTGATCAAGCGCCTGGAAGACGAACTCGATGTGGTTCTTCTCGAGCGACACAGTGGCGGCGTCAAACTGACCGAGGCGGGTCAGCTGCTGGCGGAACACCACCGCGCCCAGCGCGATGCCGATGGCGCCGCCGTGTCCCGCCTACGCGCCTTGACCCGACTCGATGCCGGCGAGGTCCGCATCGCCGTCGGTGAGGGATTCATCGCCGACCTGATCAACGCTCCGCTTGAGACCTTCATGACCGCCTATCCCGGCATCGACATCGAGGTGGTCATGGCCGGCGTCAACGAGGCCATGGCGTTGGTCAAGGATCGTGCCGTGGATCTGGCGCTGCTCTACGCACCGCCCATGGACCCTCTGCTCAGGTGTCATGTGGAGACCCGCCAGCCGCTGGACTTGATCGTGCCGCGCCATCACCCACTGCTCGGCGCCGGCGCGCCGCTGTCGCTTCATGCCATCGCCGACTGGCCCCTGGCATTGATGGATAATCCCTTCGGCATGCGCCAGATGGTCAATCAGGTCGCCCACCAGGAGCGCCTCCACCTCAAGGCCCGGCTGCACACCAACTCGGTCGCGGTGCTGAAGAACTTCGTCCGCTCCGGGATCGGCGTCACCTTCATGCCAGAGCTGAGCGTGGCCGAGGAGATCGAGCACGGTGATATCGCGGTGGTGCCGTTGGCGCACCGCGTTCTCAGCGGTGCTCGTGCCCAGATCGTCAGTCGCGAAGACCGCGAGCTGTCGGTGGCGGCGCTGGCCTGCCTCGACCATCTGCGTTCGGGCATGCGCTTCTTCAAGGCCGACGCACCGCGACTGATGGGCCAGGACGCGAACCGTTAAGGGCACGCCAGACGGCTCGCTCAGGCCTTGAGGTTCGACGGGCCATCGTCGTCGTCATCGGTCGCGGATATTTGCTGCGTCGACAGCGAGAACTCCGAGGCATCGCGGCTCGAAACGTAGTTGCCTAACGCCTGACTCGGGTTCTTTCCTTCGATGGTGGTACGGAAGATGAAACCGCGCGCGCGCAACACCCCCTCGTACCAACTGTTGCCCTTGAACGCGACGCCCAGCTGGAAACCAAGGAAGAGCCCGTTGATCACCGTGTCGAGCGTGGAATCCAGGGGCACAAGGAGTCCCGACAGGACCAGGGCGGCGACCCAGATGGCACTCAACAGCCACATGGTCTTGTACAGCGCCCACAGTAGTCCAAAGCAAAATGCCGGCCAGGACATCCCCTGCTTGACCGCCTTGATCCCATGGTGGGGATGCTCATAAATGGAAAAAAATTTCATTGAACGCTGTCCTTGTCGTTCCATGCAGCAGAGGCATGAATGCCGCCTGCCGCGCCATGCGCTAGAGTACCAAAGTACCAAGCTCCCTTGCGGCATCGGGAATGCGTAGACATCTCAGCACACAAAAACCTCAATGTGTTGCATCACCAACAACACCGTTGGGTTTGATTAGTCAACGCGACAACGCCTAGGCTCTCAGCAGGACGACGAGGTTCGGTCCAGTCGTTGCGCCGGCCGACGCTGCCATCTCCCGCCGCGCCCCCCATAACAACGTCATAAACTTCGGAGATTTCGATGATAGACATGCGTCCCACCGCCTCCTGCTCGCTCAAGGCACTGACCCAGCCTGTGACCATTGCCCTGGCGACCATACTGCTGGGCACCACGTTTGGCGCCCAGGCCGCGACTACGGTCAACCTGAGCTACAACGGCGCCCCCGACCCGGACAAGAACGCCGTTCACGTCTTCGCCACCAACCTTCAGGAGCTGGTCGCGGAAAAGACCGACGGAGAGATCGAGCTCAAGCTCTACCCCAACAGCATGCTGGGCGAAGAGCAGGAGCGCATGGAACAGACCATGACCTCGCCGAGCCTCAACATCGCCTCCTTCGCCGGCCTGTCGCCGGTGGTCCCGGAAGTGTTCGTCAGCGCCATTCCCTTCCTGTTCGACGACTTCGGTGCGGCACGCAATTTCTTCGACCAGGGCACGTACTGGCAGGCGGTAAAGGACGACCTCAACGGTCGTGCCGGCCTCGAGCTGCTGGCGGTCGTGGAAGAGGGTGGCTTTCTGGCCTTCACCAACAACAAGACCCCCATCGCCGAACCCGCGGACTTCGACGGCCTGCGCTTTCGCGCCATGGACCCGAGCCAGGTAGCGCTGTACGAGGCGTTCGGCGCCTCGGGCACACCGATCCCCTGGACCGAGGTCTACATGGCGCTGAAGACCGGCGTCGCCGACGGCCAGATGAACCCGCCGATGTACATCATCCTCGGCAGCCTCTACGAGGTGCAGGACTACCTGACGCTGGCCAATATCCAGTACTCGGATCAGTTCCTGGTCGGCAACGCCAGCATGCTCAATGGGTGGGACAGCGAGACTCAGGCCGCCTTCCGCGAGGCCGTCGCCGAGGCCAACCAGATGGCACGCGAGCACAATCAGGCCCAGGTCGATGAGCGCATTGCCTTCCTCGAGGAGCAGGGCATGGAGGTCATCCGGCCGACCGCCGATCAGCTCAGCGCCTTCCGCGAACAGGGCCAACCGGCTTACCTGGACTGGCTCGCCGATCAGAACATCGAGCAGAGCTATATCGACATGGCCCTCGAGGATGCCGGCGTCGAAATGCGCGTCAGCGCCAGCGAATAAGGTCGGCTAGCCGGTTCGGTGAGACGAACCGGCGCACTCGCCACGGGCAAGGCCTGCGCCCCGACCGGCCTCACGCGACGAGCGCCAGTCACGCTCTCGGCGTTGTGAGGCCTTGCACGGTGCTCTCGCCCCAGCCCCCAGACACCACGGAAATTGCCATGTCTGCTTCGCTGTCACCGCTGCCGGACACCGTCCGGCGGCTTTCCTTGTGGATCGCCAGTGGCATGCTTGCCGTCGACCTGACGGCCATGCTCTACGGCGTATTCATGCGCTACATCGCCGGTGGCGCGCCGATCTGGACCGACGAACTGGCACGCTTTCTGATTATCGGTGCCGTCATGCTCGCCATGGGCGCGGTATGGATAGAGGGCGGCCATATGCGCGTCGCCCTGATCGAGCGACTGCTGCCGCGGGTGCTGGGTCGAGTGCTGTCCTGGTATCAGTGGCTGTTGACGCTGGCATTGGCCTTGGCCGGGGCCTGGTTCAGCTATCACTACGCCCAGTCGGTGGCGATGTTTCAGAGCCAGGGCCTTGGCATCAGCCGATCGGTCCCGGTGATGTCCTTGCCGATCGGCTTTGCGCTGTTGGCGCTGATGGCGATCTGCCACGGGCCGCGGCCGCTTCCGACGCTGGACCTAGAGGCCGGCGACGACGGCAGCGACGATTCCAGCAACGCTACCCCAGCCGCGAAGGAGCCTCACCCATGACCCTTGCCATGCTTGGCGTCTTCGTCGCCCATGTACTGCTTGGCCTGCCGCTGTTCATCGCCCTGCTCACCACCGCGGTGGTCGGCTTCCTGTTCGTCGATATCAGCATGATCCCGCGCATGATGCCCCAGCAGTTCTTCGGCGGGATCAATGCCTTCTCGCTGATGGCCATTCCGCTGTTCATCCTCGCCGGCAACCTGATGAACGCCAGTCGTCTGACCGACCGACTGCTCACCCTGGCCCGGCTGCTGGTCGGCCACCTGCGTGGCGGCATGGGCCACGTCAACGTTATCTCCAGTGTGTTCTTCGCCGGCGTCAATGGCTCGGCGGTGGCCGACACCTCGGCGCTGGGCTCGTTGTTGGTACCGGCGATGCGCAAGGAAGGCTATTCCACCGCCTTCGCCGCTGGCCTGACCGCTGGCAGCTCCCTGATCGGGCCGATCATTCCGCCCAGCATCTTCATGATCCTGTATGCCTCGCTGACCAATACCTCGGTGGGCGATCTGTTCCTCGCCGGCGTCGTGCCCGGGCTGCTGCTTGGCGTCGCCTTCATGGCAATGAATGCCCTCTACGCCTGGCGCAAGGGCCTGCCCAAGCGCGGCACCTGGCCAGCTGCCGGAGACCTCGGCCGCGCGGCCCTGGGCGCGCTGCCGGCGCTGATTGCGCCCTTCATCATCGTCGCCGGCATCGTCATGGGCGTAGTCACCCCGACCGAATCCGGTGCCCTGACCGCGCTCTACGTCGCGCTCTACGGCATGGTCGCCGGGAACCTCGGCATCGCCGGCGTGTGGCGGGCCATCGTCGATACCACCCGGCTCACCGCGGCGATCTTCGTGATCATGGCCGCCTCAGCCACCGTCAGCTGGCTGCTGGCCTACGCCCAGGTGCCCAACCAGTTCGTCGCCCTGCTGACGCCCTACGTCGACAACCCGGTGCTGATCCTGCTACTGCTCAGCGCCATCACCTTTATCACCGGCATGTTCATGGAAGAGGTCTCGGCGCTGATGCTGCTGACGCCGATCTTTGCTCCGGTGGCGATGATGGCGGGCATCGACCCGGTTCATCTGGGTATCATCATCACCTTGAACATCACCATCGCGCTGATCACGCCGCCCATGGGCGCCTGCGTGTTCGTCGCCGCCGCGGTCAGCCGGCTCGAGATCACGGCACTCTTTCGCACCATCTGGCCCTTCGTGGTCACGGCGCTGATCGTGCTGCTGGCGCTGATCCTCGCCCCGCCGCTGACTCTCTGGCTACCGACTCTTCTCGGATGACCCCATGACCCACGACCCCCACCAGGCCGCTCCCCGTGACGAAGCCAGCTCAGCCGCTCACACGCTGCGTCAGCGCCCGATCCCCGTCTTCCCGGAACCGGACTGGCCGGCCCTGACAGGCCGCGCCATTCTCGGCAGTACCGAGCCACTGGTTCCCATGAGCCTGGCCCCCCCTCCCATTCGCGTTTTTCCCGCCTACGCGCGCATGGATATCCCGGGGGCGGTCAACGAATGCTACGTCCGCGAAGGCGTCTACCGCCGCCTGCTGGCGGTCGCTCGGGCTCTGCCGCATGGCATGACGCTACTGGTGCTCGATGGCTGGCGTCCCTGGCGGGTCCAGCAGTACCTGTTCGAGACCCTGATGGAGGCCATTCGTGATGCCAACCCGACCATTTCGGAGCAGGACCTGACGGCCCGCACCCGGGAGTTCGTCTCGCTACCAAGCCGGGCCCCCAACGCGCCGAGCCCACACCTGACCGGAGGCGCTGTCGATGTGACCCTGTGCGATAGCGACGGCCTGCCGCTGCCCATGGGCACCCAATTCGACGAAGCCGTGCCGGACTCCCATAGCGCCGCCTACGAAGGCCGCAACGGCCTGAGCGGCAGCCAACGCGATGCCCGCGACAACCGCCGCCTGCTCTATCACGCCATGGCCGACCAGGGGTTCACCAACCTGCCAAGCGAATGGTGGCACTTCGACTATGGCGACCAGCTGTGGGCCCACTACCAGGGACAGCAGGGCCTGGACACGGCACCTATGTACGGCCCCGCCGAGCTAGATACCATCGAGAACCGCTGGCGGCGCCAGCTATAAGCGAAACAGCGCCTGGAGCGCCGAACGGCCCCGGGAAAGCAAGATATTCGCTGTCGCTGACATCAAGCGGCGGGCAAAGCGGCCTCTAGTAAAGCGTCCACTACCGATGCTGTCCCGCTGGGAACCGATCACTCAGGGCGCACCAGATTGACACGATACCTCTACTGAGTCGGTCAATGGGATGAGCCAGGCCACAGAGGCAAGAGACTGCCGCTCAATAGGCGCGTCGAGACACCGTTCGATCCCACGGTCGTGATGCTGCCCTTGGCGGGATAGAGCGCTAGAAGGAAGCCACCGAGGCGTTCGCCCCCAACATGGTTGTCGATTGTCATGCAGCGAAGCCGCAGCCTCAGTATCGGGCAGGAAGCCGAGCCGTCGTCCTGCGGTGTTGGCTGTCATGCCAACACAGGCGATACTCGGTACTCTGTTGCGTTA
>Ga0114954_1000133_pt1 | contig 27864 bp, 15 predicted proteins | sample Porto_4metaG_FD_87299 | JGI IMG/M metagenome (GOLD analysis project Ga0114954, IMG submission 87299) | Marine algal microbial communities from Porto, Portugal - Porto_4 metaG | ecosystem: Host-associated > Algae > Red algae > Unclassified | place: Portugal: Porto | collected 2015-02-02
CTCGGCGGTTTTCAGCTGGCTGACGGGCTCGATGCGCGTCGGTTTCGTGCTGCCTTCGCTGTTTGCCGGTCTCGCCACCCTGGCGCTGGTGGTGGACCTTGTGCGTCGTCTCTACGGCCAGCGCATCGCTTGGCTTGGCGGTATTGCCATGCTGGCGACCTTGCAGTTCGTGCTTCAGGCCAAGACCGCCCAGATCGACATGCTGCTGACCTTCTTCACCACCCTGGCCACCTACGGCTTGATGCGCCACGCCGTGTTGGGTCCGGCGCTGGGCTGGTGGCGACTCGGCTTCGCCGCCATGGGCGCAGGTATCCTGACCAAGGGCGTGGGGTTCCTGCCGCTGGCCCTGCTGCCCGCCTGGTGGCTTCTGGGGCGGCGTGGGCATGCCGAGCCGATCACGCTACGCCATCTGCTGGAAGGCGTCGGCTGTCTGCTCTTGGTGGTGCTGGCCTGGGGGCTGCCGATGATCCTCATGACGACCTTCTCCGATGATCCTAGTCTCGCCGCTTACCGCGACAATATCCTGTTCAAGCAGACCGGAGAGCGCTACGCCGATGCCTGGGCCCATCTGCGTCCCTGGTACTACTACCTCGTTCAGGTGTTGCCCTGGGCCTGGATGCCGTTGGTGCTGACGTTTCCCTGGGCCGCGCCGAACTGGTGGCGCCGCATCAAACGGAGCGATGCCAGGGTGTTGCTGCCGCTTTCCGCGGTGGTACTGATGGTGGTGTTCTTCTCGCTGTCGCCGGGCAAGCGCGGGGTCTACATGCTGCCGACCTTGCCGTTGATGGTGATCGCGCTGGCGCCGCTGCTGCCGGGACTCTATCGCCGCCGTGGGCCCAACCGCGCCGGCTTCGTCATGGCCCTGGCCTTCGCGGGCTTGCTGGCCACGGCCGGGGTGCTGGGCCTGGCCGGCTTCGCTCCGCTGGAGAAACTCGCGCATCGTTACGGAATCACTCCCTGGTGGGAGTGGATGGCCTTGGGCATCGTGGCACTGCTCCTCGCGCTGTGGCTGCGTCCACGCCGTGGTCTGATCGTCGTCACCCTGTTCTTCTGGGTGCTGTGGGGCTGGTGGTCGACCCAGGGCTACAGCTGGATGGACCCAGAGCGATCCCCACGTGACATGATGGCCAGGGTAGCCGCCGACGTCGGACCCGAGGGCGAACTGGCGCTGCTCAACTTCGATGAGGAAATCCTGCTCCACGCTCGGGTGCCGACGGTGCATTTCGGAGACACGACGCCGATCGAGAAGGAGTTGCCGCGGGCCTGGGCGTGGCTCGCCGAGAATCCGGACAAGCGCTGGATGCTGGTGGTGGACAAGGATGCGCAGGACGTGACCTGCGGGGATCTGGGTCAGGCCCTGGACATGGGCCACCAGAACCGCCACGACTGGCTATTGGTTCCGGGCACCGCCTTTGCCGGTTGCGCCGGTGACCTGGCCTCGGCGCCCTTGTACTTGGCGCCGACCTCGTTACCCGACTCGGGAGCCGCCCGCTATTTTTAACGGTGCGGTCGGCGGCAGGCGGACGTGGCCGCGGTGGAAATGGCTCGCGTCGCGGCCATGCCCTAGCGGCTGAAGATTGCCGCAAACCCAAGGCCGACCCAAGGCTGAACCGAGGCAGATCCAAGGCTGATTTAAGATATGGGCGTCGTCTACCGACCATTAGAGGATGGTGGTACGGCGCCGCTGCGATAGACTCCTTCAGGTTCACCGGCGTGGCGCCGGTGCCGTATGGCGCGCTATCTTGGCCGTCTTGGTGATCATGACAGGAGCTTCTGATGCCCTTCGCCCCCCGTTTCGTTGATGGACACCCCTTTTCTTCGCCCCTGGGCAAGGTGGTTTGCGTCGGGCGCAATTACGCCGAGCACGCGCGTGAACTCGACAACCCCGTCCCCAAGGCACCGATCTTGTTCATCAAACCGGCCTCCAGCGTGGTGGCGCTGGACGAGCCGGTCGACGGCCCCTTTGCGCGCAGCGATGTGCACTTCGAGACGGAGCTCGCCCTGCTGATCGGCGAGCCGCTGACCGATGCGACGCCCGAGCAGGCCGAACGCGCGGTGGTCGGGGTAGGCCTGGCGCTGGACCTGACCCTGCGCGATGTGCAGTCCGAGCTGAAGAAGAAGGGCCATCCGTGGGAGATCGCCAAGGCCTTCGACGGTGCCTGCCCGCTGTCACGGTTCGTCGCCGTCGACGAGGTGCCGCAATGGTCGGCGCTGACGTTTACCCTGGACATCGAAGGCGAGCGCCGCCAGCACGGCGTGGCCGGCGACATGCTGTTTCCGATCCCGGCGCTGCTGGCCGAGATGAGCCGTCATTTCACCCTGGCCCCGGGAGACGTGGTGTTGACCGGTACGCCGGCCGGCGTCGGCGTGCTCGAGCCGGGAACTCGGCTGACCTTTTCCCTGAGCCTCGGGGAGGGCGAGGCCCTGGCCCTGGAGACCCGTGTCGCCGAGCGAGCCTGAGGCCTCTCGCTCCCGATGCTGACACGCTATCGACACGACGAGGCCCCGCCATTGGCGGGGCCTCGTCGTTGTGTTGTTCAAAGCCGGGTGAACTAGCGCGGGAGAAAAGTACCGGAGGAGCGCGCGGCAAGAGCCCCGAAAGACGGCCCAACGGCGCTCGGGCTACTCCAGGTAGGTGTAGCCTTCCAGCCCCGCCGACAGCTCATCCATGAACCGGCGTTGCTCCTGTTCATCCAGCTGGCTGACGGCGAGCTGATTGCTCAGGTGATCGAAGCACATCGGCATTGAAGTTGACGTAGCCGAGCACGTCGGCGACGCGGTCACCGCGCTGCAGGTTGCTCAGGACCCAGTCGCCGTTGGCATCCAGCGAGGCATCCACCGCATCGGTATCGCCGAACAGGTTGTGCAGGTCGCCAAGAATCTCCTGGTAGGCACCGACCAGGAAAAAGCCCAGCAGGCGGTCCTCGTCGTCGCGCCATTCCGGCAGCGGCAGGGTCGTCTCGACACCCTGGCCGTCGACGTAGCTGTCGATCCTGCCGTCGCTGTCGCAGGTGATATCCTGAATCACGCCGCGGCGGCTCGGTTCACGGTCGAGCCCGGCCAATGGCAGCACCGGAAAGATCTGGTCGATGCCCCAGACGTCGGGCACCGACTGGAACAGCGAGAAGTTGACGAACAGCTTGTCGGCAAGCTTTTCGGCCAGTTCGTCGAGGATTTCGCGGTGGGCGCGATTGCGCGAATTGAGCCGCTCGCGCAGCTGAGCACAGCTGGCGAAATAGACCCGCTCACCCTCGGCCCGGGCGGTGAGGTCGGCGAGGCCCAGCACGAAGCGGTCATGCAGGTCCCCCATGTGCTGAAGCAGGCCATGCCAGGCCTCCACCAGCGCCCGTGGCTCAGGATCATCGAGCAGGGCGTCGTGAATCCGCCACAGCCCCATCACCGCAGGCTCCTGGCTTTCCCGCCGCTCGGGCGTGGCCACGTCGACCCGCTCTTCGCCGATGACGTTGGTCACCAAGACGGCATGGTGGGCCGTCAGCGCGCGCCCGGACTCGCTTATCAGGTGCGGGTGCGGCAGGTTGGCGCTCTGGCAGATCTGGGCGAAGGCGGCGACCACGTTGCGCGCGTACTCGGCCATGGAGTAGTTGATCGAGCAGAAGCTACGCGAGCGGGTGCCTTCGTAGTCCACGCCGAGCCCACCCCCCACGTCGACGGTGTCGACCGGTGCGCCGAGTTCACGCAGGTGCTGATAGAACCGCGCGCACTCGCGCAGCCCGCGCAGAATGTCGCCGATGTTGGCGATCTGGGAGCCCAGGTGGAAGTGCACCAGCTGCAGGCTGGCGAGGCTATCGGCCCGGCGTAGATGCTCCACCACGGCCAGTATCTGGCCCGCGGTGAGGCCGAACTTCGATTTCTCGCCGCCGGTGCTTTGCCACTTGCCCTTGCCTTCGGAGGCGAGCCTGGCGCGAAGACCGATGCGTGGCGTGACGCCAAGCTGCTCGGCTTCTTCCAGGATCAGCGGCAGCTCGGAGAGCTTCTCGACCACCAGATAGACCCGGTGGCCGAGTTTCTCACCCATCAGCGCCAGGCGTACGTACTCACGGTCCTTGTACCCGTTGCAGACGATCAGTGAAGAGCCGTCGCCCGATAGCGCCAGCACCGCCATCAGCTCCGGCTTGCTGCCGGCCTCGAGACCGACGCGGCCGCGGCCGCGCTCCTGGGTGGCGAGGATTTCCTCGACCACCCGGCGCTGCTGGTTGACCTTGATCGGGTAGACCGCGGTGTAGCCGCCACCGAAGCCTTCCTCGCGCATGGCGCCATCGAAGGCCGCACACAGGTGTTCGACGCGGTCGTGGAGGATGTCACTGAAACGGATCAGCACGGGCAGGCGCAGGCCGGCCTCGCGAAGCTGGTCGGTCAGCGCGGCCAGTGGAAGGCTAGGGCCTTCCACGGCGTCGCCCAGCGGGCGCACCAAGGCCATGCCGTCGTCATCGACGTCGAAGTAGCCGCTGCCCCACTGGTCGATGTTCCAGGTGCGACGGGCGCGCTGTGCGGCGGAGGGCTGAGTGTCCCTGCGGCTCATGGGGCGTTCTCGTTCTGGGGCTTGGTGGCTGGCAGCGGCAGGGCGCCGTGCTCGATACGGGCGAGCAGGATACGGCGAAACTGCTCAGGATCATGGGGGGTCAGGTCGTGAGCCGGCGGGTCGACGTAGACCACCAGCAGCCGCGACAGCCAGTAGCGCAGCGCCGTCAGGCGCAGCATCAACGGCCACAGTTCTCGCTCGGCGTCGGTCAGGGGGCGCTGGGCCAGGTAGGCCTGGAGCAGCGCGTCATGGCGCTCGCCGTCGAGGCGCCCCTGCGCATCGCAGGCCCAGTCGTTGATGACGATGGCCAGGTCGAACAACAGGTCCCCGGTGCAACCGTTGTAGAAGTCGATGATGCCGCCCAGGCGGTCGCCGTCGAACAGCGTGTTGTCGCGGAACAGATCGCCGTGCAGGGCGCCCTGCGGCAGGTCTGGTGCCTGGCCGAGCGCGATCTGATAGCTCTCGACCTCATCCTGCATCAAGGCCTGGTCGTCGGCGGACAGGTACACCAGCACCTGGTGATGCATGGGCGTCAGCCAGTGCAGATCGCGGGGATTCGGGCGATGGCCGGGAAAATGGTGGGACACGCGGTGCATGCGGCCGAGGGCATCCCCGAGGGCGGCGCACTGGGCGAGATTGGGCGCGCTGGGGTGGCATCCGGGAAGCCGAGGAAACAACAGCGCCGGCTTGCCGGCCAGTTCGTGCAGTGCGACGCCGTCGCGGTCGTGGACGGGGCCCGCCACCGGGATGCGGTGCTCGTCCAGGTAGTCCAGCAGTTCGACGAAAAACGGCAGTTCCTCGTGCTCGCCCTGTTCGAACAGGGTCAGTACCAGCTCGCTGCGATCGGTCGTCACGAAGAAGGTGCTGTTCTCCGTACCCGCGGGCACGCCCCGAAGTTCAGTCAAGGTGCCGACATCGAAGCGGCTCAAGAAGTCCGCCACCTGGGTGTCGTCAAGTGGTGTGAATACGGCCATGTGTCGTCTCGCCCGGAAATGCCAAGGCGCCCATTGTAGCGACTTGGCCGCGTGTTGCACGTGAAGAGCGTGGTGATGTCCCTCGGCGCATTCGCAGGCGCATTCGCAGGCGCCTTGGCAGGCGCGCTGCTCTCGAACACCTTCAGCGACTTGGCCGCGTGTTGCACGCGAAGAGCGCGGTGATGTTGCCCGGCAGCCGGGCCCAACGCCTTGGCAGGCGCGCTGCGCTAGAACTCCTTCAGCGACTTGGCCGCGTGTTGCACGCGAAGAGCGTGGTGATGTCGCCCGGCAGCCGGGCCCGGCGCCTTGGAACAGCCGGTGGGTGCGTCGCGGTTACTTTACCCAGTTGGGGATATCCACGCTGTCACTCTGGCTGCGCTCGAAGTTGCCATCGCCGGTGCGGTCGACGAGAAAATAGCTGCCGCCACCATCGGGGTCGATGCGAATCGCGTAGAGCTTGCCGTTGACCCGATACTCGCGCAGCGTCTGGCCGGCTTCCTGACGGACGCTGATGTCGGGGCTCACTGGCTGGGCCAGCAGGGGCCCCGAGGCGATGAGCAGGGCCGTGGTCACGAGCAGGGCGGAAAGGGTGCGGGGAAGCATCATGGGGCTGACTCCTGGGGCGAGGATCCGGTGTCCTCGGCATGGCATGGCCTGGTGCGGCTCATCGCACCTGAAATGCTCGGCCGATTGCGCCTCAACGAATGCCGGCAGGTCATTCACTCTACCGGGGGGGCGTTGCGTTGCCTGGCACTATATAGGATTGGCACGGGTTTCGAAAAAGCCTCCGGCAAAGCGGGCCGGTGATGCGTATCATGGTAACAAACGCTTAGACTCCATCGCTCATCTCTTGTTCAGGGACGCCGATCCATGGCCGCCAGCCCCATCGTCCTCGTCGACGGTTCCTCCTATCTCTATCGTGCCTTTCATGCCCTGCCGCCGCTGACCACCTCAGAAGGCCAGCCCACCGGTGCCGTCAAGGGCGTGATCAATATGCTCAAGCGCCTGATCAAGGACTATCCCGACAGTCCCATGGCGGTGGTCTTCGATGCCCCCGGCAAGACCTTTCGCGATGCCATGTACGACCAGTACAAGGCCCAGCGGCCGCCGATGCCGGATGACCTGCGCTCTCAGGTGACGCCGCTGCACGAGTGCGTCAAGGCCCTTGGCCTGCCGCTGTTGTGTATCGAGGGGGTCGAGGCCGACGATGTGATCGGGACCCTTGCCAGGCTTGCCACCGAGGCCGGGCGTGACGCGGTGATCTCCACCGGCGACAAGGACATGGCCCAACTGGTCAATGGCCACATCACTCTGGTCAACACCATGAAGGACGAGACCCTCGATATCGCCGGGGTCAAGGCCAAGTTCGGTCTGCCGCCGGAGCTGATCATCGACTACCTGGCCTTGATGGGCGACAAGGTCGACAATATCCCCGGCGTCCCGGGCGTCGGCGAGAAGACCGCCATTGGCCTGCTGCAAGGCATGGAAGGTGGCCTCGACACCATCTATGGCGACCTTGACAAGATCAAGACGCTGTCGTTTCGTGGCGCCAAGACCCTGTCGAAGAAGCTCGAAGAGCACCGCGATCAGGCCTACCTGTCGTACCGCCTGGCGACGATCAAGACCGACTGTGAGCTGGAGTTGGGGCTGGACGACCTGGCCATCGCCGCGCCGGACCGCGAGGCCCTGAAACAGTGGTACAAGCGCCTCGAGTTCAAGGCCTGGCTCACGGAGTTGCTGGCCGGTCATGACGAGGGCGTCGATGACGTAGCCGGAGGCACCGCGACGCCTGCGGCGGACTCGGGAGACGAGGCCCCGTCCGCGGCCGCCGCCGACAGCGGCTGGCGGGGTAACCGCTGCGATACGGTGATCGTCGAGCAGGCCGAACTCGACCGGTGGCTCACGCGCCTCGGCGATGCCGATGCCTTCTGCTTCGACCTGGAAACCACCAGCCTCAATTACATGGAGGCCGATATCGTCGGGGTGGGCCTCGCACTCGAGCCCGGCGAGGCGGCCTACATCCCGCTGGCCCACGACTACCTGGATGCCCCGGACCAGCTCGATCGCAAGGCGGTGCTCGCGGCCTTGGCGCCCTTGCTCGGCAATGAAGACATCGCAAAGATCGGCCAGAACCTCAAGTACGATATCTCGGTGCTGGCCCGCTACGACATCGCCGTCAAGGGCGAGCTGATGGATACCATGCTCGAGTCCTACGTGCTGGATTCCACCGCGACCCGTCACGACATGGACTCCCTGGCGCTCAAGTACCTTGGCGAGGCCACGGTGAAGTTCGAGGATATCGCCGGCAAGGGCGTCAAGCAGTTGACCTTCAACCAGATCGCCCTCGAGCAAGCGGCGCCCTACGCCTGTGAAGACGTCGACATCACCCTGCGTCTGCATCGGGAGCTGCGTCCCCGGATCGATAGTACCGGGCGATTGGCCGAGGTGCTCGACGAGCTGGAGCGCCCGCTGATCCGGGTGCTGTCGCGCATCGAACGCAATGGCGTGGCGCTGGACGCCGAGCGGCTGCACACCCAGAGCCGTGAGCTCGCCGAGCGTATTCGCGAGCTCGAAGCCAAGGCGTTCGAACTGGCCGGGCGCGAGTTCAACCTGGGCTCGCCCAAGCAGCTCGGCCAGATCCTGTTCGAAGAGCAGGCCATTCCGGTGATCAAGAAGACCCCCAAGGGCGCGCCATCCACCGCCGAGGCGGTGCTCGAGGAGTTGGCCCTGGACTACCCGCTGCCCAAGGTGATCATGGAACACCGCGGCCTGTCGAAGCTGCGCTCCACCTACACCGACAAGTTACCGAAGCTGGTCGACAAGGCCACCGGGCGACTGCATACCAGCTATCACCAAGCGGTTACCGCCACCGGGCGGCTATCGTCTTCCGACCCTAACCTGCAGAACATCCCGATTCGCACCGATGAAGGGCGGCGCATTCGCCAGGCCTTCATCGCCCGGCCTGGCTATCGTATCGTCGCCGCCGACTACTCGCAGATCGAGCTGCGCATCATGGCGCACCTGTCCGGTGACAAGGGCCTGCTGACGGCCTTCGCCGAGGGCCGGGACATTCATGCGGCGACCGCGGCCGAGGTCTTCGGGGTGGCGCTCGACAAGGTCAGCGGAGACCAGCGCCGCAGCGCCAAGGCGATCAACTTCGGCCTGATCTATGGCATGAGCGCCTGGGGCCTGGGCCGTCAGCTGCACATCGAGCAGAGCCAGGCCAAGACCTACATCGACCGCTACTTCGACCGCTACCCCGGCGTCGCCCGCTACATGGAACGCATTCGTGCCCAGGCCGCCGACGATGGCTTCGTCGAGACGGTCTTCGGTCGCCGCCTATACCTGCCGGAGATCCACTCCCAAAACCGTGCTCGCCGGCAGGGCGCCGAGCGCACCGCGATCAATGCCCCGATGCAGGGCACCGCCGCCGATATCATCAAGCGCGCCATGATCGACGTGGATGCCTGGCTCGCCGCTCAGAGCGGCCAGGATGCCTTCGATGCCTGGATGGTGATGCAGGTCCACGACGAACTGGTCTTCGAGGTCAAGGACGATCAGGTCGAGGCCTTTGTCGATGAGGTCAAGACGCGAATGCAGGACGCCGCCAAGCTCGACGTGGCACTGATCGTCGAGGCCGAGAGCGGCGCCAGCTGGGACGAAGCGCACTGATCGACCCACCTCTTTTCCCCATGACAAGGAGATAGCATGTCGACGCCGACCGCCCCCAGCATTCTCGCCTTCGATGTCTTCGGTACCGTCGTCGACTGGCACGGCTCCATCGTCCGGGAGGTGGAGGCCATGGGTCTTGCGCTTCCCGCCGGTGTCAGTAGCGCCGACTTCGCCCGCGCCTGGCGCTCCGGCTACCAGCCCGCCATGGCTCGGGTGATGTCGGGGGAGCTTGGCTGGACCCTGATCGATGACCTGCACCGGCTGATTCTCGATCAACTGCTCGCGCAATATGGCATCGATCTCGATGAGCCCGAGCGTCGCCACCTCAACCGGGTCTGGCATCGACTGGCTGCGTGGCCCGACAGCGTTGAAGGGCTGACGCGTCTGAAGCAAAAGTTCACCCTGTGTACGCTGTCCAACGGCAATCTGGGGCTGCTTGCCGATATGGCCAAGGGGGCAGGACTCCCCTGGGACTTGGTTCTATCGGCGGAAGTCTTCCGTGCCTACAAGCCGCATCCCGACACCTACCGGGGTGTGGCAAGGGTGTTCGATGTCACGCCGGATCGCGTGACCCTGGTGGCTGCCCACCAGGACGATCTCGATGCGGCCCGAGCCTGCGGCCTGGGTACTGCCTATATCGAGAGGCCGATCGAGTTCGGCGACGATGCACCCAAGGATGTTTCCGGCAGCGCCGTCAACGATTGGCACGCGACTTCGCTCGTCGATCTCGCCGACCGTTTGGGTGTGTGACGGGGGTGTGTGACGGGGGTGTGTGACGGGGGTGTGTGAAAAGGGTGCGTGCAAAGAGGGGATGGAACAGGGGCCGGAAGTCGCCGCGAGCCCGGCGCGTGTCAATGGATATCTATGCGATATCGCTGTGGGGGCATTGATCCTGCTGGCGTCGACGCGTCGACGCTGTGCCGTGAACGAGGCTGGGTGAGGCAAGGGCATGGCCAGCCAGAGCGTCGCGAGCAAGAGCGTGACAGCAAGGGCGTGACCGCTAGGGTGGCGGAAAGGAGGCGCCAGGAAGGCCGGCTAGGACGTGGATGGAAAGAGCGAGGGTAGATCGACGGGGACAGGCTGGCGGAGGGGGACGCCAAGACGTCGGGCGAGCGGGGGTTGCCCCGGCACAGGGAGCGGCCAGGCCATCGAGACGACCGTCCTGGTGGGCGTTCAGGCGGAGCAGGGAAGGCGAAGCGACCCCAACGGCGTGATGCCCTTTTTGCGGCACCAGCATCCGGCAAAAAGGCATCCGCGATGAGTCTGTTGGATGACTCAGGCCACCCCCAGGGCCAGCCGACGTAGCCTTGAGAGTTCGTGCCTTAGTCGGTGCCAGGGCCTGTGTCTTAGTCAGTGCCTGTGCCTTGGCCTGCGACCGCGGGCGGTAGATGCGGCACGCTATCGATGACCCCAAAGGTCTCCAGGGTGATCCAGATGATGAAGGCGGTGTAGACCAGCAGCAGCACGACGGACTCCTGGCGCGACAGCACCATGTGGGTCCGCATCATCAGAAACAGCAGCACGGTGGCGAAGGTCAGCACCGCCATCATGGGGGCGGCCACCGAGAAATTAATCATCGCGGTGCCGGCGATCAGCACCCCGGCGGGGATGCACACCAGCAGGTCGAAGGTGTTGCTGCCCAGCACGTTGGCGATGCTGGTCACGCCACGGTTGGCACGGGCGGCACGTACCGAGACGAAGGCGTCGGGGATCGAGGTGCCGGCGGCTACCACGGTGATGCCCCACAGGAAGCTCGGCGTGCCGAAGATCTCGCCGAAGTTCAGCGCCGCTTGAACCAGCCCTTCGACGCCGATGACGATGACGATGAGCGACAGCCCGAGCATGCCCCATTCGCGGGCCGGGCGAATGTCGCTGATATCCTCGTCGGACTCGTGGTCGAGGGTGTCCTGGTACTGGACGAAGAGGTAGAGGCCGTAGAGCGCGATCGGCATCAACGCCAGCCAGCGGGTCATTTCCCCCTGGATGACGCCGCCGTCGCTTTCGATGGGGTAGTAGATGGCGGCGAAGGCGAAGGTCAGCGTCAACACCGCTACCGCGATCATGTAGAACTGGGCTTCCTTGTAGACCAGGTCGCGGTTGGCCTCGAGGGGCGACTTCGATGCCAGGCCGCTGAGTGCGGGTATCACTAGAATATTGAACAGCGCGGAACCGACGATTGCCGCCACGCCGAGCTCGAACTCACCATGAACCAGGGTCGAGATCACCGTGGTGGAAAGTTCGGGAAAGCTCGAGCCTACCGCCACCACGATGGCGCCCTGGACGATCTCCGGCAGCCGGTAGTAGGCCGATAGTCGCTGGCTCGAGCTTTCCAACCAGCCGCTGCCCCGCCAGATCACGGCGGTGGCGACGAGGGCGACGATGGTCCACAGCAGCAGGTCGGGCATGGTGTGTCCTGGGTCGGTGCAAAGAGGCAGGCAAGATGAGCCTTACCAGCTTAGCGTTCCGCAAAGCCCCTGCAACCCGAGCCTATGTTTTTCTTGAGCGCTCCCGGCAGGGCATCATAACGGCAGCATCAGCACCAGCCCCGAGAGCATGGCGAACAGCAGCACCCCTTGGCGTAGGCGCTTGGCATCGATGCGCTGGTGAATAATGCGGCTGGCAATCGTGCCGATCAGCAGCGGTGGCAACAGCATCATCGCCCAGGTGAGCTGTTCGGCATGGACCTTGCCCGCCAGCGCCAGAATCGCCAGCGAGAGGACTTCGCCGACCAGAAAGCAGCAGGCGATGGTCGAACGTAGCTCAGGGCCTGGCCGGTGTTGATACAGCAGGGCGAGGGGAGGCCCACCGACACCGGTTGCCGTCTCGGTGATCCCGGTGATCATGCCCACCGACAGGCAAGCGCTGCGCCCAGGGCGGAACACCGGCGCGAATAACGCCACCAGCACCGCGAGTACCGTCGATGCACCGATCAGCTGATTGAGCCCAGAGGCGGAGAGCACCAGCAACACCCCGAGGCCTAGCAGGGTGCCGGGCAGGCGTCCTGCGCTGATCCAGGCGGTCCCTCGCCAGTCGATGGCATCGCGCTCGCGCAGCGCCACCAGCAGGTTGAGGGGCAACATCAGCACCAGGACGGTGACCGGCAGCAAGCCGGGGGCGAGAAATCCCATGACCGGTGCCACGATCAGGGCGAAGCCAATGCCGATGGCACCTTGGACGAAGGCGGCAATGCCGGTGGTCAGGGCCAGAATGGCGAGGAGAAGCGGGTCGCTCACAGGGCCTCCCCTGGGCTGCGCGGACGGTGGCGGTCGCGGTGCTCGAAGGAGCGTGGGTGGATGCGCTGGATCGGCGCGTTGTCGATGGCGGCGCGGGCGGTTTCACGGACCTCCGCCAGCAGCGCCCTGGCGTCCCAGTCCAGCGGCCAACCCTGCCATAGCCGCAAGCGTCCGTTGCTGAACACGGCCTCGATCTGATCGCGGTTGGCGTAGCGCACCAGTTCCCAGGGGCGGTCCCAGGACGGGGTCATTTCGGGAACATCGAGATCGATCAGCAGAAAGTCGGCGGCCAGCCCTTCGGCTATCCGGCCGGTCGTCTTTGCCAATCCGGTGGCCTCGGCACAGGCCCCGGTGGCGTGCTCGAGCCAGCGCCAGCCACCGCCACAGGAGCTATCGCCGCAGGCCAGGCCAAAGGCCAGGCGTTGGCTGGTTTCCGCCGCGTCCATCAGGCGGAAACCGTCGCTGCGGGTGCCATCGGTTCCAAGGCCCAAGCGAATGCCGAGTGCGGCCATCTGCAGCGCTGGCGCCACGGCATTGCCCTTCCAGCTGCTGGCGACGGGATTGAACGCCACCGCGGTATCGCTATCGCGCAGCAGGTTCAACTCGTCCGGGGTCACCAGGGTAGCGTGGGCGATCAGCGTCTGCGGTCCCAGGGCGCCCACCGAGTGCAAATGCTCGAGTGGGCGCTGTCCACGCGCCACCAGTGAGCGCTCCACCGCCTGCAGATGCTCGTTGACGTGGCTCTGGAAGACGGCGCCGTGCTCCGCGCATAGCCGAGAGACGTGGCGCAGCATGGGGTCGCTCGCTGCTTCGGGAATCGAGATCGCGAGGGACGGGTGGATGAGGCCGTCGCCGGGCCAGCGGGACAGGTGTTCCTCGGCCCGGGCGATGATGGCATGGCGCTCGGATGGCGTGGCACTGCCGCCCTGGTCGTTGCAGATCATGCCAAGCACGCACCGGAGGCCGGTGTCTTCGGCGGCCTGGGCGACGCTGGCGATTTCACTGGCCGAACGGGTGCCGGCATCGACCACGCTGGTGAACCCACCGCGCAGCGCCTCGAGGGCCGCGAGCTTCGATGACAGATATAGCAGTCGCTCCTCCAGGCTGGCTTCCAGTGGCACCCAGATGCGCCGGAAGATCTCGGAAGGCTCGCCGAACACCAGCGACTTGCCGAGCGACTGGGTCAGGTGGTGGTGGCTGTCGATGAAGCCTGGCATCAGCAGGCGGTGGGGCAGGGCGATGGGGGACAAGTGCGCGAGCCGGGTGCAGAGCTCATCGCTGGGAGCGATGGCTGCGAAGCGCCCGTGCTTGACGTGCACCCCCATTTGCGTGACGCAGCGGCCGTCGAGCAGCACTTCGTCAGGCAGCAGCAGGAGTTCCTCGGCGTCGAACAGCTCGGCGCTCGGGGTTGCGCCGGGGCGGCCGCCGGCGTCCGAGGGACGGCGCGTTGGGGAGGCAGGGGTCATGCTTTGGGCTCCTGGTCGGTGGCTGCGGTGACGGGGCTTTCGCGTTTGGCGGATGCGCCATTGCTGAGGTGGTGAAACAGCAGGTTGACGATCACCGCGGTCAGGGTGCCCATGGCCAGTCCATTGCCGAGGATGATTTGAAGGTGTGTGGGAAACTCGGAGTAGAAGCCGGGCACCACGATGGGCAGCAACCCCATCGCCAGGGCCGAGGCGAGGACATAGAGGTTGCCGTGCTCGTTGAGATCGACCTTGCGCAGGATATTGATGCCCATGACGCCAATGATGGCGAACACGATCACCGCGGTGCCGGCAACGACCGCGGTGGGGAGGGTGGCGGCCAGGCGTCCGAGGGGGGCGAAGAGCGCGATGAGGATCAGCAGCGCGCCGGCGGCGACCGTTACGTAGCGCGAGCGAACGCCGGTGGCGCGCACAATGCCGATGTTCTCGCCGCTGGTGATGATCAGCGAGGTGCCGAGGCAGCCGCCGAACAGTGACCCCAGGGCGTCGGCGCGAATGTTGCGCGGCACCAGCGCGCGAGGGTCGCCGCGCTTGCCGACGATCTCGGCGGTGGCCATGGTCTGGCCGGTGGCCTCGGTCATCGACACCACGCTGAAGATGATCAGCGGTAGCGAGGCGATCACGTCAAACTTCGGCAGGCCAAAGGGAAACAGCTGAGGCAGCGCAACGATGGGGCCGGTGAAGACGCCATCGAAATCGACGAAGCCGAGTGCGGTAGCGATCAGGGCGCCGCAGACCAGACCGATCATGACCGAGATGCGACGCAGGACGCCGCTGAATACCCGGGCGCAGAGCACGATGGCAGCCATGGTGGTGATCGCCAGCAGAATGCCGGCAGGGTCGGCGTAGCCGGGCGTGCCGGTCCTGCCGGCAATCAAACCGCCGAAGATCTTGACCAAGTTGACCGCGACCAACAGCAGCATTGTGCCGATGACAATCGGTGGAAAGAAGCGCAGCACCCGGGTGAAGAAAGGCAAGGCCAGGAAGTAGAACAGTCCGGTCAGGATGACGGCGCCGGTGGCCGTCTGCATATCGGTGGCTTGGGCGATGGCCAGGAAGATGACAATGGGCGCGCCACCCGGCACCTGAACGAAGGGCAAGCGCGCGCCGAATCCGAACGGCCCGAAGGACTGCAGCAGCGTACCGATGCCGCAGGCCAGGAAGGTCGCGCTCATCAGCGGTACCGTCACATCGGTGCCGAAGCCGAGCGCCTGGCCGACCAGGAAGACCGCGGTGATGGGCGCGGCCGCCATGACCAGTACGTGCTGCAGGCCGAACAGCAGCATCGCCTTCAAGGGCAGGCGCTCGTCGACGGGGTCCCGCTGCGTATCGGGAGCGGGGGGATCGGGATGGTCGTGCCGTGAATCCAGGGCAGAAGGCATGTTGGAATCCTCTTTATTGTTGTAGGCAGGGGGCGCGGTGGCCCGGGTACGATGGCGGGGCCAGGGCGGTGTGTCTGTTACCCACGCTAGCGTCGACCAACCGTACTGGTCCATAATCGATTTTCGTCTGAACTGTTGCCGAAACGGCAACGGTTTGCTGCATGAGTCTCAGGCTGACCGGAGGATCGAGATGGCGCTGTTAACCACCGCCTTGCGCTACTTCGAGGAAGTCGCGCGTCAAGGCTCCTTGCGCAAGGCGGCGGATCGTCTGCACGTCGCCGCCTCGGCGGTCAACCGGCAGGTCCTTAAGCTGGAAGACGAGCTGGGGGTGCCGTTGTTCGAGCGGCTGCCCCGAGGGTTGAGGCTGTCGTCTGCCGGGGAGCTCTTGTTGTATCAGGTGCGTCAGTGGCAGCGTGATGAGCGTCAGCTACTCGGAGTCCTGAGTGACATCCGGGGGCTTGGCTGCGTCGACATCCGCATCGCTGCGGTGGAGTCGCTGACCGACCTGATTCTGCCCGCCGTGATGGCCCAGTTTCGCCACCGCTATCCGCGGGTTCGCTTTCATCTCGTCACGGGGCTAACCGAAGAAATTCAGCAGCTTACCGCATCAGGTGAGGCCGACCTCGGCGTCTGCATGAACCCATCCGTCCACCCGAGGCTGCGTGAAATCCAGGCCGTGGCGCTGGAATTTGGCGCCGTGGTGGCCCCGTCTCATCCCCTGGCCCTGCGCTCACAGGTACGGCTCCAGGATTGTGCCGAATTCCCCGCCATCCTGCCCGACCGCGACATGTATCGTGGCTCGACCCTGGAGCAGGCCCTGGGCCATGGGCAGGTGAACCTGACGCCGGTGGCCGACTGCAGCCGCGTGCTGAGCCTGAAATCTCTGGCCAGGGCGGGGCTTGGCGTGGCCTTTCTCAACCCGCTGGATATCGCTCGTGAGCTGCAGCATGGGGAGCTGGTGTTCGTGGCACTGCGCGACAAGCATGTCACCGATGCTCGCCTGGTGCTGTGTGCCGCTCGAGATCGCGCCATGCCGTTGGCCTTGGCGGTGTTCTGCGAGATGTTGAGCGAGGCGTTGGACGAGCTAGGCAAGGAGCACGGCAGCACTCGGCTGGAGGAGAGCAGTATCCAGCGCTGACGCCCATTGGGGCGGATCGAGACATGCCCTGATGACGTGGCTAGTGCTATGGTGTCGGGCAGGGACACGAATCACGGTCGCGAGGGCGGCCATCAAGCCGGAGGCAAGGATATGACACGGGGATTCATGGGGCGTTTTGGCTGGGCCACGCTTGGCCTGTTGACGCTGGCGGGCTGTGCGTCGAGTGGTGGCACCCAGACGGCCAAGGAAATGTTCGACTGCGGCGCGCTCAATCAGGCGGTGGCGAGTGCCGGCAACGAGTTCGCCGACATCAAGGGGCGCTTCGACGATACGCGCCTGACCCGCAGTTGGGAGACTGATGTTCAGGCCTTCGAGGAGTCCTGCGTGATCACGTCGGCTCAGCGTCCCGATCACTACGTGTGTTTCGGACGCATGGAGAGCGACGATCCGCGCGGCGCCCTGGTAGTCGGTGGAGAGGCCTTGGCTCAGTGCCTGGGCGCCGGCTGGGAAGCCACTCGTGACACCGATGACCGCTATCTGTTCAGCCGTCCCGGCACCGAGGCAGTCGTCACTCTGGAAACCTTCCTCAATGACCGCGCACGCCGGATGGGTACGCTGTCGGTGTACCAGAACGTCGAAGATGCCAAACCCGTTCCTAGCGATGGCTAAGCAGAGCTCATGCCAGGGACCGGTGCTGCTTTTGACGGAGTGGGCACTGGGAAGGTAGCTCTCGGGTATTGCCCAGACGAGAGACCTGTTATGGCTGTACCCAGGCTGGTGATAGCGAGCCGAGCCACCTGTCTCAGCGTCGGTCGGCGGCCAGCCGGTCTGGCCAACCAAGAAGCCCGCGCCAATATGGCGCGGGCTTCTTGCTGGTGCGCCAGGCCTGGCGTGCAGCAACCCTATTGGCTTACGAACTCAAGCGCTTTACTCGAAGATTGAGGTGACGTGAGAGCCAATATCTCCCACCTGATCGGCGAGGTGAATATTAGTCCTCTGGCGTCTCGGGGCCACGCGTCGTCATTCTAGTTTGCGTCGTTCAACAGGGACTGCCGTCACCATGTAGTCCGGGAGTACCACGACACCGGTTGCTCACCTCTCGATTAATCCATTGTTTTAATAGAGGTGCTGGCAGATGGGATGTCGGAGCGGGCGGCAGTTAAAGGTAAATGGCTAGAGTTTCGAGTAGAGGAGCAAAAAACATGAAATTAGGCTCCGTGGTATTGATTCAGGTCAATCTTTTGGTGCCTGTTTTTTGTTGTATTGCAAGGACTTTTCTTCAGTGGTTTGTATTGCCACCAAAATCTCCTGTGAACGATCTTTTCGCTGTGCCAGTTCGGTAGAAAAGTGTTTTTCTTTCGTACATCAGTCCAGTTTTTAGATGCATATTGTTGACCTAATATCCAGTGAGCGTCACCAAGGCGTAGCAGGGTTGGGTCAGCGTGCTCCTGGCTAGTAGAACGGTTGGTTTTATATTTATTTTGAGGAATAAATGCTGATCGTAGAGAAGTTGGCTAGGTGCCGAGTCTTAATGACAAGAACTGGGTTAAATTTATGACTATTCAAAAAGAAAACACGACGAACGCCACAGCCTTTCTTGATGAAGATGGGCTTTCCGGTGGGAATCCCGGTGGAATAAACGACCTTCCCGGTGCGCCAGTCACCGCGACTGGTCTTCTTAGCTTTGATTTTGCCAGTGGGATTCCCGCGACGAACGATCCATTTCGGTGGGATCTGTCTGGCCTACCTTCGCTGAAATCTGGAGGGAAAGCCGTTACTTTCTCCGTATCGAACGACGGCTTGGTACTTACAGGCAGAGATGATGACAATGCTCGTGTTGTTGAAGTAAAGGTTGTTGATCTTTCTGCCGGTACATATGAAGCTAATCTGTTTCGGGCCTTTGATCACTCAGGATCGACGTCAGAAGATGATATTATTCTCCAGGTCGGGTTTGAATTGACCGATAATTCGGGGGAGGTGACCAGCGACAGGCTGGCCGTATTCATTGATGATGATTCTCCGATTGTTGATGTTACGGTTCCCGATGAGATCGATAGTGGGAAGACCACTACCGGTTCTTGGTCCATCAGTAGTGGTGCTGATGGGTTCTCGGAAGTTTTCGTCAAACTTCCAGGTGATACTGCTCGCTATGAGGCCGGTGCCAGTATTGACACAGGCAATGGCACCTTGGTGGTAGAGGATAACGGTGCCTGGACCTTCCAGGCTGACAGCAATGTGACATCGGCCAATGATACGCTGACGTTCACGTTGGTGGGCATCGATGGTGATGGCGACCAGGCTAGCACCACCGTGACGACAACTATTACTCCGGATGCTCCGCCCACTACGGTCGAAACAGACGGCGACCCCTCCACTACCACCCCGATAGCGGCGATCGATGAAGATGGCCTTTCAGGGGGAGCGGAGGGCGGCCAGGGCGATATCTTCGGTCAGTTTGCCACCATGTCCGGTTCACTCAACTACAGTTTTGGTGGTGAAGGCCCTGGCTCATTTTCATGGAGCCTGAAGGGGCTGCCGTCCTTGTCATCAGGTGGTGAGACGCTTCATTACACGCTGAGTGGCAACGGGCGTTCATTACTTGCGCGGACGCCGGATGGCGAACGAGTATTGTCGATTCAGTTGATCGACCTGGATGCCGGTATCTATAAGGTTGCACTGGCGAAACCGTTGGATCATTCCGATACTGCGTCCGAGGATAATATTCAACTTTTGGTGGGCTACACCATCGTTGATGCCGCGGGTGATCAGGCTGCGGGCATGTTGAATGTTCTGGTTAACGATGACTCGCCTCTCGCGGTTCATGATGTGGCGATCACCGATACCGATAGCTCGGTAACCGTGAATGTACTGGCTAATGACCGCCCGGGTGGCGATGACAGCGAGTTGACGGACGTGGTCGTGGCGGGCGGTAGCCAGACAGGCACTGCGGTTATTAATGCTGATGGCACCATTACGCTCACCCCCAATAGCGGGTTTAATGGCGATGCGATTGTTACCTACACCCTGACAGATGGTGATGGCGATACAGGCACAGGGCAATTGACAGTAAGTGTAGAGGGCTCGGTTGGTCCAGTGACACCTGATAGCGATGGTGACCCTACCACTAGTACACCCAAAGCCGTGGTTGATGAAGATGGATTATCTGGTGGTGTTGCCGGCGGCGTTCGAGACGCTCCCACCATGGCGACCGTCCACATCGGCGAGCTGGGCTATAGCTTCGGAGCTAACGGTGTTCCCGCCACTGGTGCCTTCACCTGGAGCACGAACAACCTTCCGGCGTTGACCTCCGATGGTGACGCGGTCACGTACTTCCTGAGTGGCAACGGTCGCTCATTGGTTGGCCGGAACTCCGCAGGTGAGCGCGTTATTTCCATTCAGTTGACGGACCTCTCTACCGGTACCTACAAGGTCGCGATCGCCGAACCGCTGGATCATCGTCACACCGGTCTAGAAGACGATATCAACCTCAGCGTCGGCTACACCATTACCGATACTCGGGGGCTAACCGCCTCGGGCACGCTACGCGTCGTGGTGGATGATGACTCGCCGGTCACCTCCAGTGATGTCGCTGCAACGGATAGTGATACCGCGGTGACGGTCAACGTGCTGGCCAATGATCAGGCGGGCGCAGATGGTCTTGGATCCGTATCGGCTGTTGTTCAGGATGGTGCCTCGGTTGGTCAGGTCAGGGTCAATAGCAATGGGACCCTGACGTTTACACCGTCACCCGGCTTTTCGGGCGATGCGGTTATCGAGTACACCGTCACCGACGGCGATGGCGATACGTCCACCAATACATTGACTGTTTCGGTCGACGAGGGTGCGCCGACCGGTCCGACTACCCCAGAGACCGACGGCGATCCCTCCACGACAGCGCCTACCGTGACGGTGGACGAAGACGGGCTAGCGGGCGGATCTCCCGGTGGGTTCGGGGACGTGCCTGGAATGCCGATATCGGTTGTCGGGCAGCTGGGCTATGACTTTGGTGAGGCGGGTCAGCCCGCTTCTGGTGGTTTCTCATGGAGCCTGGATGGTCTGCCGTCCCTGACGACTGATGGTAAGACTGTCACCTATAACCTGAGCGGCAATGGTCGTTCCCTGATTGGTTTTGACGGCCACGGGAACCGTGTTATTTCCATTCAGCTGACGGATATTGCTTCCGGCACCTATAAAGTCGTGCTTTCTCAGCCGCTTGATCATCCAAGCCCCGTGGCCGAGGACGACATTGTGCTTGATGTCGGCTACACGGTCACCGATGCCGAAGGTTCGACAGCGTCGGGAAGACTCAACGTGCTGATTGATGACGACACTCCTGTCACCGTTGATGATTCACTGGTAGTGGACGACAATTCACCGACCACCGTTGATGTCACCGCAAACGACACTTTTGGTGGTGACGGTGGAAGCCTGCTCAAAGCAACGGTAACCGGTGGTTCTGCAGTGGGTAGTGTGTCCGTCAACGACGACAATACCCTGACCTTTACACCGGCCCACGGGTTTGAAGGTACGGCTACCATCACGTACACCATGATTGACAATGATGGTGATAAATCGTCAGCTAACCTTTTCTTGACGGTAACCGACGACGGGATTGTTCCGACGACACCTGAGACAGATGGTGACCCTTCGACCACCTCTCCTGTTGTGCACTTGGATGACGAAGGTCTAGGCGGTGGAATAGAGGGGGGAGAGGGCGATGTGCCCGGTACGTCCATCAAGTCACAAGGAATACTGGGTTACGACTTTGGAGAAGATGGTCCTGCTGGGCAAGGCGCGTTCACCTGGGTGCTGGACAACCTGCCTGCGTTGACGTCTGCGGGTAGTGCCGTTAGCTACAGTGTGGTCGGCAACGGGCTGGTCCTTCTCGGCACCGATAGCACGGGCGCCCAGGTTCTCAAGGCATCGCTAGCCAACCTCGCGACCGGTGAATACTCCGTCGAGCTATCCAAGGTCCTGGATCACCCGAATACGACGACGGAGGATAATATTTCCATCGAGATCGGCTATGCACTTACCGATGGGGATGGTGATAGCGTACGTGGTAAGTTGACCGTGGTGGTCAACGATGATTCTCCGGAGATTTTTGTTGCCGACTCTTCGATCATGGAAGACGGTGCAACGGGCGGCATCAACTTTGCGGTCAATGCCGGTGCAGATGGCGACAGCAGTGTGGTTTTCGATAATAGCATCGAAGGCGCTAAGGTCACGGATGGTGCTGGAAACGATCTCGGCTACCTTGGGCAAGAGCTCACATATTCACTCAGCAACAATGGAAAGGTATTGTCTGCCGTTACGGGGGATGATGAAACTGCCTTCTCTATCACGCTTTCTTCCGATGGGTCTACGTATTCTGTAAATACGAACAGCTTCTTCAGTGTTGGGGAAACCAGCCACGCTCTGATCTCGACAGGTACGGCGGCGGAGAATCGTTCGTTCATCGCATATAATGTCGCGGATGCTGATGCTGGTAATGATATTCTCATCAGCTCTCGAGGACATACGGTCGTTCGTAGCGACAATAAGCTTGGTGTTGCCGGTTCTGATATTGGTGGTGATGAGTCGATTCGCATCGATTTTCTCAATAATGCGATAATTAGCGACAGTAGTGCTAGTTGGTCAAGCCATCAGTCGATTAGTCGCTACGAGCAAGTCATCCATGTTGATGGAAGTAGCACATCGTCCGCAACGCTGACGCTGTCCGCTTTTGCATTCGAATCTGATGCAAATGGAGGTAGTGGAGTTCCGTCACTCGATAGCGGGAGTTTGATCAATCTTTCGGCGGGTGATATTTCGGTATATGACTCTGTTGGCGTTAATGTGACTTCTGAAGTGAATCTGTCGGATTCCGGTAACGGCATTCTTATCGATGGGGTCAAAGACGGGTGGCGCGTTGAGCTTGAAAGCCATGAACCCTTCCAGGCGGTAAAACTGACGAATGGTGGTGGTGATGACTTTACCCTCGGCGGTCTCGAGTATCGCTCCGGTGGAGACGGTGGCGATCTCGATATCTCTTATGACCTGGTTGGAACGGATGGTGACGGCGATACCGCTTCCGGGGCCTTGGTCCTTACCGCAGAAGGAGAGAGCAGGTCCCATATTGGCGGGCCTGGTGATGACAATATTTACGCCGCCGGTGGCGATGATATTATCATTGGTGACATGGGGGGGCGCGGTGAGATTATTCAAGATGGCAAGGACTACAATCTTTCGCTAATTATTGACTTTTCTCACAGTCTATACAACAAGACCGATGTTGTTATCGATGGTGATGTGCAGCGTCGCATTGACCTGCTACATAAGGCTGTTAATGACTATCTTGAATCTCTCAAGGATCATGTTGGTACCATTAACCTAAATCTTGTGAAGTTTAGTAACGATGCTTGGTCTTTTGAGTACGAGGATGTTACCGGCTTTGAATCCGGGAATAGCAAGATCAAAAAAGTTCAAGATTTCTTTAACGGTTCGTGGCCTTCTCATGATACCAATTTCGAATGTGCTTTCCGCAAGTCGGAGACTTGGTTCAAGAAGGTGTCGGCTGATGATATAGAGAATCAGGCTATATTCTTTACCGATGGCACGCCAGACTGGTACATGGATGGCGACAATAATAACAAGCATAAATCGACATATCAGGAGACAACACAAGTCACCATGCAGGAATCGGTGGATGCCTTCCGGGACCTGACCCAGTATACAGATGTCCATGCCATCGGATGGGATGAAAATCCACCAAGCCTGACGCGTGGGGGGGGGGATGATAGCGAGCAACCCGTCGCGGAAACTACCCCGTTCTTTGACAACACCAACCCGAATGGCGAGTCAACCATTATACTTGATGATGGTACTAGCTTTACCGGACCTGTGGGTGAAGCAGCAATCGTCGATGACCTCTTCGAGCTTAGCACCGCTCTTCAGAATGGACGTATTCACCAAGGTTACATTGGCGTCGGTGACGACTACCTGAGCGGTGATGGTGGTGATGACATCATCTTTGGTGATAGCACCAATAGCGACTCGCTCAGTTGGACCAATAGTGATACTGGAGTCAGTTTCGCCTCTGGTAGCCACGATGGAATGGGTTATCGCGGTGTTGTTGAGTTCCTCAAGTGGTCTGAGGTGCATGGTAATGGAGAAGCGCCCACCGGTGGACAGGTGCGCGACTATATTCGCTACAACTATGAGTCACTGCTCGAGACAACGCGCACCCAAGGCGGAGACGACATCCTCAAGGGTGGCTCCGGAGATGACATTCTGGTTGGGGGAGGAGGGGCCGATACGTTTGTCTTCTCTCTTGGCGATGAAGGGGACGCTCTCTCCCCCGCGACCGATGTTATTGCGGATTTTTCGCGCGGGACCTACCGTGCCGATGGCACCGCCGATCGGATTGACCTCTCTGATTTATTAGATGATGCATCGGAAAGTGATATCACAGACTTCATTGTGGCGGAGCAGAGTGGTGCTGATGCTGTTCTTTCGATCAAGACGGATGGTGGAGTCAGCGCCGATGGTGATAATGCCGATCAAGTTGTCATTCTGTCGAACGTTAGCATGGGGATGTCAGGCGAGAATTTTATCGACAACCTTATTTCCCACAACCAGCTTGAAGTAGAGTGATGCTAGAAGTGGGGTGATGCTGAGAGCAGAGCATTAAACCGTTGTAAAAGCAGCAACCTTCGAAGCACCCGGCACCCGCCGGGTGCTTTTTGACTGCGCCCGGCATGGCGCGCGAGCCCCGTGGGGGCTTGGCGGAATGCCAGGAACTCGCAGATGAATCAGGCGCTGCCGAAGGCGTGGTTTGATCGGCAGGGCCTGGTATCTCATCGACACGGCACGACGACTTGACCCACCGCCGTCTACGGAACCGTAGATACGGTGGTGTGGGAAGGCGGCGGGAGCAATCCTGTGCCGCCTCCTACCCGATATCTAGCCGGTACCGCCTGAGCGCTTAGCGCCAGCCGACGCGATCGAAGATACGCACCGCTTCGGGGTTGTTTTCGCCCAGCACATTGACGTTGACCGCGTCTTTCTTGAAGTCGCCCCACGAGGCCAGCACATCGTCGACGCCGACGCTCTCGACGGCGGGGAACTCGTGGTTACCCATGGCGAACAGCTCCTGGGCCTCGTCGGATGCCATGAACTCGAGGAACTTCACGGCGTTGTCGTGGTTCGGCGCGCCCTTGACCAGGCCCGCGCCACCAACGTTGACGTGGGCGCCGCGGTCGTCCTGGTTGGGGAACAGGATCTGGACCTTCTCGGCCGCCTCGCGCTCGGCATCATCCTCGGAGGTCAGCAGGCGCACGTAGTAGTAGTGGTTGCCCACGGCCACGTCACACTCGCCGCTGGCCACGCCCTTGATCTGGTCGCGGTCGCCGCCCTCGGGGTCACGGGCCATGTTGTCGACCACGCCCTGGGCCCACTGCTCGGCGCCTTCCTCTCCGTGGTGCTCGATCATCGAGGCCAGCAGCGACTGGTTGTAGATGTTGTTGGACGAGCGGATGCAGATCTTGCCCTTGAGGCTAGGGTCGGCGAGCTTCTCGTAGCTATCGACCTGCTCGGGATCGATGGTCTCGGGGTTGTAGAAGATCGTCCGCACGCGCTGGCTGAAGCCGAACCACTTGCCTTCCGGATGGTGCATGTTGGCCGGCAGGCGATCGTTGAGCACGTCGGAGTCGACGGTGTCGAAGATGCCTTCCTGCTCGGCGCGCCACAGGCGACCGGCGTCCACCGTGATCATGATGTCGGCGGGGCTGGCCTCGCCTTCGCGCTTGATGCGCTCGATCAGCTGGTCGGAATCCCCCTGCAGCACATTGACCTCGATGCCGGTTTCCTCGCTGAAGGCATCATAAAGCGCCTGGTCGGAGTCGTAGTGACGGGCAGAGTAGATGTTCACGCTGCCGTCGGCATAGGCGAGCCCGGCGCTGCCGGCCAGGGCGATGGCAAGGGCGAGTCGAGAAGTGGTGTGCATGGGATACCTCGAGTGTGGGGTGAAAGGCGAAATGATAATACGTGTCATTTTGTATTCGTATTGAACTCTCTGGCTACGTCGGCGTCAACGCCTCTATCCCCTTCGAAGGCGTCGGAGCGTAGAAATTCTCGTCTGAGGGCCAAGCGGGGTGGAGCGATTCGCGTTACCATGAGGCAGCCTTTCTTCTCTGCCAACGACACGCGATACGCCCTATGCCATCACACTCTGCCACTGCCGCGTTATCCGAGCCCCGTGCCGACAGCGTCTCGCCGCTGCTCGAGCTGACCGGCGTCAGCCATCGCTACGATGGTCAAGCGGCGGTGCAGGACGTCGCCTTCGACATGCGTCCTGGCGAAGTCGTCTGTCTGCTGGGCCCCTCGGGCTGCGGCAAGACCACGTTGTTGCGTATCGTCGCCGGTCTCGAAGCGTTGCAGCAGGGCGAACTGCGCTTTGGGGGGGAGCTGCTGGCGGCGACCGGCAGGCCCCATGTGCCGCCGGAGAAGCGCAGTGTTGGCCTCGCTTTTCAGGATTCTGCGCTGTTTCCGCACCTGAGCGTGCTCGATAACGTGACGTTCGGGCTCAAGGGACTGCCGGGGCGTCAACGCCGTGAACGCGCCCTGGCGCTGCTCGAGCAGTTGGGCATGGCCGACTACGCTGCGGCTTTTCCGCATACCTTGTCCGGCGGCCAGCAGCAGCGCGTGGCGCTGGCCCGTGCCCTGGCGCCGTCGCCGCAGCTGATGTTGCTGGATGAGCCCTATTCGAGCCTCGATGCGCGGCTGCGTGATCGCATCCGCGACGACACCCTGCACGTGTTGAAGAAGGTTGGCGCCGGCACCCTGCTGGTGACCCATGACCCGGAAGAGGCGATGTTCATGGCCGACCGCATCGTGCTGATGCGTGGCGGTCGAATCGTTCAGATGGGCACCCCTCAACAGCTTTATTGCGCCCCCCAGGACCCCTTCGTGGTGACCTTCTTCGGCGAGGTCAATCGTCTCGAAGGGGAGGTCCGCGGTGGCTACGTGCATACCGCGGTAGGGCCGGTGGAGACGCAACTCGACGAGGGCAGTCGTGCCCTGGTACTGGTGCGTCCCGAGGCGCTCAGGGTGGTCGAAATCGAGGCTCCCGCGAGTCACGAACACCACAGCCACGTGCTGATGGCGCGCTTGCTCGGCCGTACCAGTCTGCTGCACCTGTGCGTGCATGGCATCGAGGGCCAGGAGGCCCACATGCACGCCCGTGTGCCGGGCGTCTTCCTGCCCCAGGAAGGACAGGCGGTGCAGGTCAGTCTCGACCCCAGCCAGGCCTTCGTCTTCGCTGCCGACGATGACGCCGGAGAGCTCTTGTAAGCGGGCGTCTCCTCGGTCAGTAGCAGATAAGGCCAGTCGCTTGGCGTCAACGCCGCGGCGATGGCCTATCGCCGGGTTTGTGACGCCGGCGCCCCGCGCCTCGTCGGCTCAGGTGCCGGTCTTGTGGCCAGGGCGCGAGCGGCGCATCGCCAGGCTCAGCAGTACCACCGGAACAATTCCCACGGCGACGATCGCCAGTGACGAGGTCGAGGCCTCGGCCAGGCGTTCGTCCGCGGCCAGGTTGTGGGCGCGCACCGCCAGGGTATCGAAGTTGAATGGGCGCAGGATGATGGTCGCCGGTAGCTCCTTCATCACATCGACGAAGACCAGGATGCCGGCGGCCAGGAGGCTGCCACGCATGATCGGCGTGTGGACCTTGCGCAGGGTGCCGGTGGCGGTTTCGCCGAGGGTGCGTGCCGCGGCGTCCATGGACGGTGTGACCTTGCCGAGACTGGCCTCGACCGCATTGAACGAAACCGCCAGAAAGCGCACCACATAGGCGTACACCAGGATGAACGCCGAGCCACTCAGGATCAGCCCGACCACCTCGCCGGTCGCGGCCTTGTACAACTGGTTGATGTGGTCGTCGACCCAGGCGAAGGGAATCAGAATCCCCACCGCCACCACCGACCCGGGGATGGCATAGCCGAGCGAGGCGATGCGTGTCGCGGTGCGGGTGATGCCGCCGGGAGTCAGGCGAGCCCCGTAGCTCAACACCACGGCAAGGCTCACGGCGACGAGCGCCGAGATCAGCGCCAGGGTCAGGCTATTGCCGGCATATTCGAGAAAGGCGCCGCCCAGCACGCTATCCCCCTTCCTGATGGCCATGCGGCCGAGCAGCACGCAGGGCAGCACGAAGCCGATCACGATAGGCACCGCACAGGCCAGCGTCGCGCCCAACCCCCGTACACCGGAGAGCCGATATTCGGGCAGTTGCTGGTAGCGGTTGGAGGTGTGATGAAAGCGCCTCTTGCCCCGGGACCAGCGTTCCAGCAGCACGAAGACGATGACGAACGTCAGCAGGCAGGCCGCCAACTGGGCCGCGGCGACCTGCTCGCCGAGGCCGAACCAGGTGCGGTAGATGCCAGTGGTGAAGGTATCCACGCCGAAGTACTGCACGGCACCGAACTCGTTGAGCGTTTCCATCA
>Ga0114954_1000135_pt1 | contig 27493 bp, 35 predicted proteins | sample Porto_4metaG_FD_87299 | JGI IMG/M metagenome (GOLD analysis project Ga0114954, IMG submission 87299) | Marine algal microbial communities from Porto, Portugal - Porto_4 metaG | ecosystem: Host-associated > Algae > Red algae > Unclassified | place: Portugal: Porto | collected 2015-02-02
GTCAAACGACAGCTTTAATACAGACACTTGCTCTATTATTATAGAATAAGTGAAATCCGACCTCTTTAATTTTTGTATCGGGCTATGTTTTCTAACGAACAAATAAGAAAACATTATAGTATACAGGAGGTGGACACCTTAGTTTTTTAACTAAGGGGATTCATTGGAAATATTTAATTTAGTCATGGTTGCGATTTTAATCGCATTTACTGGATTTTTCGTAGCAGCAGAGTTTGCGATTGTAAAAGTACGTTCAAGTCGTATTGATCAGCTTGTTGCGGAAGGGAAACGCGGTGCTTTAGCAGCGAAAAAGGTAACAACAAATTTAGATGAATATTTATCTGCTTGTCAATTAGGTATTACAGTTACAGCTATGGGATTAGGTTGGTTAGGTGAACCGACAATCGAAAAGTTATTACACCCGTTATTTGAGAAATGGAACATAAACCCTTCTATCTCATCAGTATTAACTTTTGGTCTTGCTTTTATGCTAATGACATATTTACACGTTGTAGTTGGGGAGTTAGCTCCGAAAACGTTGGCAATTCAAAAGGCTGAAAAAGTAACGTTGTTATTGGCAACGCCGTTAATGATGTTCTATAAAATCATGTATCCATTTATTTGGGTATTGAACGGTTCAGCTCGTATTATAACTGGTTTATTCGGTTTGAAACCAGCTTCTGAACATGAAGTAGCTCATACAGAAGAAGAATTGCGTCTTATTCTTTCAGATAGCTATGAAAGTGGCGAAATTAATCAAGCTGAATACAAGTATGTAAATAATATATTTGAATTTGATAATCGCATTGCAAAAGAGATTATGGTACCGCGAACAGAAATCGTTGGTTTCTACCTTGAAGATTCAGTAGAACAACACATGAAAGTAATCCAAAATGAGCGATATACACGTTATCCGATTTTTGGAGAAGATAAAGATGATATTATCGGTATGGTCAATGTAAAAGATTTCTTTATTCGATATATGACCGAGGATCAAAAAGATTTATCGTCAATTCGCTCGTATATGCGTCCGATTATTGAAGTGATGGAAACAACTCCAATTCACGATTTATTACTGCAAATGCAGAAGAAGCGAATTCCGATGGCTGTTTTATATGATGAGTACGGAGGAACAGCTGGAATTGTAACGCTTGAAGACATTTTGGAGGAAATCGTCGGCGAAATTCGTGACGAATATGATGAAGATGAAGCACCACCAATTCAACATGTGAACGAGTACCATAAAATTGTTGATGGAAAAGTGCTTATTTCAGAAGTAAAAGATCTGTTTGGATTACACATTGAAGAAGAAGATGTGGATACAATCGGTGGATGGATTATGATGCAAAATCATGAAATTGAAGAAGGACAACATGTTGAAGCAGAAGGTTATGAATTTAAAGTGTTAGAAAAAGACGCTTACCAAATTAAACGTGTTGAAATTCGTAAAATGGAACAAGAACAAGAAGAAGAGAAAGCAGCAACTGTGTAAGTTGCTGCTTTTCTTCTAAAGCATAAAAAATGAGGAATTAGGAGCGGATATTTTGATTCAAGAAGCCTTACGTGTATATCGATTACAATTGTATGCGATCTTTAGTGGTTTACTACTTATGTGGACGATTACTCCGTTTGGAAAACAAGTGACAGGATTCGGTATTGGATTAGCTGTAAGTGCATACTGTCTTTGGTTATTAGCTCGCAGGGTGGAGAAACTAGGAAGAAGTATTGTAATGAAAGAAAAGGCTCCTGGATTAGGGGTTTTAAACCGATTTGCAGCTGCAATTTTAGGAGCTATCATTATGTATGAAATTGAGCATGAAATGGAAATGTGGGCATTTGGTACAGGTATTTTAGGTGGTCACTTTTTAATGATTGCGAATTTAGCTTATGCAAATATACAGTTAGTAAAAGAAGAAGAGAAGCGAAGAGAAAAGGCTTCTAATAACATAGAGCTATAATAAAAGGGGCCTAACGGGGGTTCCTTTTTTTATTTAAGCGAGTGAATGACAGGAATCAAATTCACGACAAATATAATACGCTTCTTTTTTCGGTTTTTCAATAGTACGAAAAATAATTTTAAAAAATTTAAAAACCCATCGATTTCTAAAGCTTATGTATGTTATCATGACAAAAGACTTTTTGAAAGAGGTGGATACCAATGTTACAAGCGTTACTTATTTTTGTGCTTCAAATTATATATGTTCCAGTATTAACAATCCGAACGATTTTGCTTGTAAAGAATCAAACAAGATCCGCTGCTGGTGTAGGATTGTTAGAAGGAGCTATTTACATTGTCAGTTTAGGGATTGTGTTTCAAGATTTATCAAATTGGATGAACATCGTTGCCTATGTCATCGGCTTTAGTGCGGGACTATTATTAGGCGGTTATATAGAGAATAAATTAGCAATTGGATATATTACGTATCAAGTTAGTTTACTAGACCGTTGTAATGAATTAGTAGATGAATTACGTCACTGTGGATTTGGCGTTACAGTATTTGAAGGTGAAGGAATTAATTCTATACGTTATCGCTTAGATATCGTTGCAAAGCGCTCTAGAGAGAAAGAACTTTTAGAAATTATTAATGAAATTGCACCGAAAGCGTTTATGTCTTCTTATGAAATCCGTTCGTTTAAAGGCGGATATTTAACGAAGGCGATGAAGAAGAGAGCGTTGTTGAAGAAGAAAGACGATCATGCATCGTAAAAAGGGAATAGTGCCGCTTTAAAAGCACGGCATAATCACATATGTAAAAGAGAGGAATCGAATTAGATTCCTCTCTTTTTTATAAAAAGTATGTATCTGTTAATTTAAAAAACTAAATCGTAAAATTGTTTTTTCTACTAACCCTCAAATTAATGATTAGCCATATAACTTGAATAAATATCGGTATGATAAACGCGATTAATAAAACAATAAGTGATATTGATTTAATTTCGGATGTTTGAGTAACACCAGCACCATCGACATCTCGTAGCCAAATAATAGCTGCCCACACTCCAAAAAGGATAATCCAAAATATGTTACCAATCCACCAAGAAATCCATCGTTTTTTCATGTTAGCACCCCTTACATTTACCCTCTGTTAAAAGTATATTTTCATACGTTACATTTATAATGAAATAACTCTAAAATTAATTTTTTTTAACTGTATATCTAACTTGCTTAAAAGTTATCATCTCTCCATCTTTATTATCATCCTTAGTCTGCAAAAGTTGAACTTTTGGCTTATAGTCTGTCCTATGAGCATCATTGATACCTGTAATATCAAGTTTGTAGGATTCACTATTCTTTATTTTTTGTTCCAATACTTTTTTATTAGCGACATAAATAAAAGTTACTTTATTTTCATCAATACCTTCCGTCTTAATTTCTAATTCATTATCTTTTGTTGTAATCGTTGGTGTTAATAATTCCATACTTCCGTTTCCGGTTTCTAAAGAATTTTCTGCTATAGTTGAACATCCAGATAATATGATTTCGATGAATAGAAGAACAATTAATTTCTTTTTCATAACATCCCCCAATTTCAAGTGATTTTTGATTTTGGCATTGCTAAACTGCTAGTGTGGAGCGTAAATGTTTAGCTAGTACTCATTTCAATTGTACCATAATATGTAAAATATAACAGGGTGTATATCCAGTTTAAGAGAGATTGAAAAGTTTACTTATTGTTGTAAATCAGTATTTTTACAGTAGATATATATTTTCTTTCGAAAGCGGTGTTGTTAAAATCATTACGAATTGGATATCCAAATATATGATGAAATGTAGATAGGAGAAAGAACTTAATACGAAGTGAACTTATTTTTTATGGAAATTAAAATTGTTACATTTTAAAATAATAATATGGAATAGATGAATTCATTCACTTCGGAGGTAGTTACTTGAACATTAACGAGAAGGCAATTGAAATGTTTGAACAAAATGAATATGAGAAAGCAATGGAACTATTTCAACGAGCGGTACATGAATCTAGAGGTGTGCAATCTCTCAATAATCTTGCTTGGATGTACTTTTATGAGGAAGAGGATGATGCTAGAGCTCTTGAATTAATAAAAGAAGTTGTTAAGTTGAATCCTTCCTCATACTTTCCTTATAACATCTTAGGGGAAATTTACATAAAATAAAAAAAGTGGGAAGAAGCGAAAGAAGTATTACAAAAGTCTATTTCCATTCAACCATCCAATGAAGCATATCACAATGTAGCTGTAGCTCATTATAACCTTGGAGAGCTGGAAAAAACTTCGGAATTTTTCTTGCGAGTTGCAGGGGATTCGGACTATATCATGTATAGCTATGTAAAATGTTTAATTGATTTAGGGAGAACGACAGAAGCGAAAGAGAAGTTAGATACTTTTAACAGGGAATCTGATGATCTTATAGGAGAAATTCATGTAGCAGATTTATATGTCGAGTTGAATTGCTATAAAGAAGCAATTGAATGGTTCGAAAGGGGATACAAAGAAGTTTGGAAAAGCCCCAATTGGATTGGTAGATTTGTTTATGCTCTATATAAAGCTAATAATTTCACGCGTATAAATGAAGTGATACGGGAATCTATCGAAGCGAAAACAGCAGAAATAGAAGATGTTCAGACTGAAGAAGTAGAAGAAAACTGGACAGAAAAAGATAAGAAAGAGTTAATTGAGGAATATACAGAAGAGAATAATTGTTATAAAACAATGATAGAACGTATCAAATCTGGATATGTTCCAGGGTTAGAATTTGAAACTTGTCATATAGGGGGGGCTATTTATTTGGTTGTAAAAGACATAATCATCTTGAATATGAAGAATAAAGAGATTCGACTGTCAAACATGACGGTCGAATTTTTTTATTATAGGTTGCTTGCCTAAAGGTACCATCTCGACTGAAATTTGTTAAAGATGTTTCGTATCATTACATAGGTATATATCCTCCTTAGGTAATCCTTTTTTTATATTTAAAATATGTAGTGAAATAAAACCAATAAGTCCTATTCCGCTGAAAATAAGCCATGGTGTATACATTCCGTTTAAGTTGGATGTAAAAGATGTACCGGTATAATTACCGATGATAAAACCAAATGCGAGTGATAGTTGATAGAATCCGAAGTAAGTAGCTGTATATGATTCGTTACTGTAATTTGCAATAGCGATATCAGCGTTAGGTAATACGAGTGTTTCACCAATTGTAAATAAAATTACACAAATAAATAACCAATAGGGGTGCTGGAATAAAGGGATGAGTAAAAAGGAAATGCCCATTAATAAAATACCGTATTTAATAATCGACAGCGTGTTGTATTTGTGAAATAGTTTTCGAAATAACACCATAAATATAACGCCTGTTATTGCATTTATCGTAATAACGAGTGTAGCAAGCTGGTTGCTATTACTAATGTTTTTCATATGAAGTGGAAGTGCGACAGTAAGCTGAGTAAACATAATATAGAAGAAAATCATGATAAATGAAAACAGAAGAAAAGGCTTGTTTTGTAAGATAGCCTGTATTCCTAATGTAATAGATGTGTTTTCAGTAGTGACTTGGAAGTGATTTTTAAGTAAGTAAAAGATAAAAGCGAATAACAGCATAAGTGATCCTGTTAGAAAGAAAGCATAGATGGAATCGAGTAAGAGTAAGAATCCTCCTGCAATTGGTCCAATTATTGCACCGCAATTAAAACTCAGGTTTAAATATGTAAATAAATTTTTTCTCATATGAGCTGGTTGTGAGCCGAATATGGCGCGAGCAGCAGGTTCGTAAAATGCGGTTCCGAAGCCAATAAGTGCAGAAGAAATAGAAATTGTATAGAAATCAGAGCATATTCCTAAAGCGATAAATCCGATTCCTCTTAAAAATAATCCGGCTATCATCATGATGATATAGCCTATTTTGTCAGCAATTAACCCTGAGAATAATGGGATAACTCGTGATGTGATGGTCATAACCGTCAATACTGTTCCTACTTGGACAGCAGAAAAATGAAGAAAGGTTAATAGATAAATAGCTAAAAATGCGTATACTGCAAAATACCCAAAAGACATAAAGAATGAAGAAATAAGCATGAAACGTATCGGTATTGAGAAACTTTTCATAAAACTCCTCCTAATATTGTAACCGGTAAAATCATTTAATGGTTAACTATTTTATATTATAATTATACATAAAGTCAGAAAAAAGTAAATTTTAAGAAGAAGGTGAATGGAATTGAATCAGAACGCACCACATGAATTAGAATATATTCGAGAATTTTTAAATACATGGAGAATACCAAATGATACGAGAGAAGCAATTGATTTGCTGCAAACAGAAGATAATATAAAGCAATTTATGAATAAATATTTTCATGAAGAGTTTCCGTTTCATACGATAGAGGAATTAAGAGGTTTTCGAGAAGATATTCGGATGACAATTGAAGGCGAAGGATCATTGCAAAAATGGTTAGAAAAATACCCATTTCATGTACATATAAAGGAAGATATGAAAGGTATTACATATGAACCAGTATATGAAGAGAATGTGTATACAAAAGTATTAAACATTGTGTTAATGTCAATTCAAGAAAATGTGTGGGGAAGGTTAAAAGCATGTCCGGATTGTCGCTGGGTATTTTATGATCATTCGCGAAATGGAAGTAAAAGATGGTGCGGTATGTATGCTGGAGAAGAAGGAGGAAGAGCATGCGGTACGATTGCGAAAGTGAAAAACTACCGGGCGAAGAGAAAAGGGCGATCTGGTTATGATATGTAATTAATATTAGAGAAAGCAAAATGGATGGGGGAATGTAGAATATGAAAGGTACGCAAATGTTAGCTTTAAATAAACAGTGTTGGGATACAGTTGCACCTTATTTCTTTCAAGTGGATTGTTTACCGAAATATGGACCATATACGGCGTCTGAAGATGAGATTCATTTGTTCGATTCAATTAAAGATAAAAAGGTACTTAATATTGGATGTGGAAGTGGGCATTCGTTGTAATATATGGCGGAACAAGGGGCAGAGGAATTATGGGGGCTTGATCTTTCGAGTGCACAAATTGAAATAGTGAATAAGACGTTAAAGGATTGGAATCCAAAGTTAATATGCGGAGCAATGGAAGAGAAAGGAGATATTCCGAAAGGGTATTTTGATATTGTATATTCCATTTATGCATTAGGTTGGACTTCGGATTTAAGAAAAACGTTGGAACTGATTTATTCATATGTAAAGCCAAGAGGAAGTTTTATTTTTAGTTGGGAGCACCCAGTATATTCAAACTTACAGTATGGTACAGAAGAAGTTGCTATAAAGTCTTCTTATCATGAGCGCCTATTACGTTTGAAACATTTAAAGGAGAAAATGTACAAGCGACATTATATAAGAGAAAAATAAGTACATACATAAATGAGTTAAATAGAGTGGGATTTAAAATTGAGAGAATAGAAGAGCCTGAACCATCGAGCTCGTTTGATGAAGAACTAGCTGAGCCGTCTACGAAATATTATTCTTTATATAAAGCTAGAATGGTGCCGACTACTTTTATTGTGAAGGCAAGAAAATGAAAAATACAGCGCACGCTTTTTTAGTGTGCGCTGTATTTTGTTAAAGGTCAGTACTTATCTTTTTGGTTGAAAAATATGTTGGAAAAAGTATTTGTGATGTAAGTTATCTACAACTTTATTTGCTTGATATGTGCGGTGTTGTTCGAGTCGAAGTCTTTGCTCCATCATTTTTATTGCGTGATCAGATAAACGTAACATAATACATCTCTCCTTTTCTATAAATATAGGTCTCTAAAATGATATCGATTCCAGATTTTATAGTTAAGGAGGTATACTGTGTAACATAGGCAAAAAGCACCTTCCTCTCCCATTACGCTTACGAGGTTAGCTGTCGGACTCGGGAAGTGAGAGTATCCCTACTTAAAAAAGATTCGCCCCAAGTAGCATTGCTACAAAAATGGTTCCCCCGCTCCAAAATTTGGACTCAGCAAAAGGTATTATAAAGTAAAAGATAACATAAATAAACTAATAAGTCAAACTATTTTATGTTTTCCGTCTCTTCAGTTGTGTAAGAATCATACGATCGGTAATTGTTATATCGGTTACTTCAATGAAGCCGTGTTTTTTATATAATGCAATAGCAGGGGTATTCGCTTTACCTGTTTGTACAATATATGCCATGGAAGAAGGGAACATGTTAAATATATAACTTAAGAGTTTCGTTGCAATTCCTTTTTGAAAAAAATCAGGCGATACAACTAGTCGGTGAATATCAATTAGCTGTTCTTCTTGCATAAAAGAAATAAAGCCGACAAGTTTATTTTCAGAAAAATATCCATAGAATGTTTCACCGCAATTTTGAATATCGTTTACAGTATCATATAAACGGGGGATTGCAGTACTGTTTAAATAATCTGCTTCAACTTTATAAGATGGAATTTGAACTTGTAAAATGGATGATGCAACTTCAAAAGAAGTGGCATTTAAATTAAGAATCATAGATAATGAAGCCTCCTTTGAATATGGTATATTAATATAATTGATTTTTGGGTAAGTTTGACAATGATTTTCTTTTTTGCATATAATATATGTATCTCCATACATATAATGTCCTTGCGTTTATTTTTATAGCAGAATATGGTTAGTGTAAATGAATTAGTAATCTTATATGAGAGTTTTGTTACTCTTGTATTTGATCATACAAACTATAATAGAAATGGAGGACTAAAAATGGGATGGATTATCACATTAATAGTTGGTGCTATTATAGGTGCAATTGCTAGTTCTATAACAGGTAAAAATTTCCCAGGTGGTATGTTCGGAAATATTATCGCAGGTTTATTAGGTGCTTCGTTAGGTGGTAGATTATTTGGATCTTTTGGGCCATCATTTGGTGGAATTCATGTCGTGCCAGCATTATTAGGAGCAATCGTATTAATTCTTATTGTATCATTTGTAGTGAAAGCTGCAAGGAAATAAAGATATAGATAATGATGAAAAGCCCTGAGTAAGGGCTTTTCATCATTCAAAGAGGTGGTTTCATTGGAAAAAGTAAATATAAGAAAAAGAGACAAGTTAAAAAAGTTTTTTAGGGAACAAAATTATTTAGCAGTGTTACTTGGATTTGCATTATTGTTCATTAACATATTATTGCTAACAAAAATTTCTTTCGTTTTTACTCCGTTTATCGTCTTTTTAAAAACAATATTCTTCCCGGTATTATTAGCCGGAGTGCTATTTTATATCTTGCACCCATTCGTTTCACTTTTAGAAAAGAAAGGTGTTTCAAGAATCGTATCGATAGCCTCGATATATTTAATAGTACTAGGATTATTTGTGTTTTTAGTTGTAACGGTTATCCCTATTATTAAAGATCAAATTGATGCATTAATAGATAACTTACCGTATTTCGGTCATGAAATCGAACGAGCAGCACGTAGATTTGGGGAAAGTAATTTACTTGGTAAAATTCAGGAGAATTTAAATATTGATGTAGCGAATATAGTAAAAGACTATACAGTTGATTTTACAAAGTCATTATCATCAGTAACTGGAAATGTAACTGGATTTTTAAGTACACTTACAGAAGTTGTTTTAACATTTGTCATGGTTCCGTTTATATTGTTCTATCTATTAAAAGATGGTGAACAATTACCGAATCACTTTTTGAAGTTTATTTCAGAGCAAAGACAACCGGCAGCAATGAGAATACTAGATGATATGCATTATGCGATTAGTTCGTATATAAGAGGGCAAATTATCGTTAGCTTGTTTATCGGTATCATGCTATTAATTGGCTATCTTATTATTGGTATTAAATATGCGGTATTACTTGCTATTTTAGCGATGATTGTAAATATCGTTCCGTACGTAGGTCCAGTTATTGCAATAACTCCAGCGTTAATTATCGCATTTATTGACTCGCCAGGAATGGTTTTAAAGGTAATTATCGTTATGATGGTTGTGCAATTAGCAGAAGGTAAGTTTATCTCCCCGCAAGTAATGGGGAAAAAGCTAGATATCCATCCGATTACAATAATCTTTATCATTTTAACTGCTGGTAATTTATTCGGTATTATGGGGATAGTTTTAGCAATTCCAGGATATGCGATATTAAAAGTGTTAGTTACACATGGTTATAGATTTGTAAAATTGAATACGTAAAAAAAGAGCTAAAACAGAGAAAACTGTTTTAGCTCTTTTTTATTAATAATTGATTTGCGTATTGGCGTGCCCATTGATCAGCTTCTAATATAGCATCGAGTGAAGGATCTTTTACGTTATGATGAGCTTCAACTGTATTGTAAATTGTTTTTTCGATATCAAAAAATGCAATTTCATTTTTAAGAAATAGTGCATTTGCAATTTCGTTCGCTGCATTTAATACGGCTGGAGTTGTACCGCCAATTTTGCCACATTCAAATGCGTATTGTAGACAGGGGAACTTCTCTAAATTTGGTTTTTCAAAATGCAAACTACCAATTTCTAATAAATTTAATTTTTCATAGGATGAAGGTAGTCGAGTAGGGTAGTGAAACGCATATTGAATCGGCATTCTCATATCAGGAGCACCGAGCTGTGCCATGACTGATCCATCAATAAATTCCACTAAGGAGTGAATGATACTTTCTTTATGAATCATAACATCAATTTTTTCATAAGGAATATTGAACAGCCATTTAGCTTCCATCACTTCAAACCCTTTATTCATTAACGTGGCAGAATCTATCGTTAGTTTTGCTCCCATTAACCAGTTTGGGTGTTTTAAAGCATCTTTCGCTTGTAATGTTTTCATTTCTTCACGTGTTTTATCACGAAAAGCGCCGCCAGAAGCTGTGACAATTAACTTCTCAATCTCTTTATTATTTTCTCCGTTTAAACATTGGAAAATAGCTGAATGCTCACTATCGACTGGAATTAGGCGGCATCCGTTTTGTTTCGCTAGTTCAGTTACGATATGACCAGCGGCAACTAAAGTTTCTTTGTTAGCGATGGCGATATCTTTCTTCGCCTTTAATGCTTCAATTGTTGGGAGTAAACCTGAAACACCGACAACTGAACTTAATACAAGATTTGTATCAGGATGGGTAGATACTTCATTTAAACCATCAGTTCCATATGTAATTTTTGTATTTGTTGAAATACGAGAACGTAATGTGTCCGCTAATTCTTTTGTCGCTACGCTTACAATACGAGGCTGAAACGATTCAATTTGTTTTTCGAGAAGATCGATATTATAATTTGCGGTTAAACCGACGATTTTAAAATGTTCAGGATGAGCGGAAACGACATCTAATGCAGATGTGCCAATGGATCCTGTTGAACCTAAAATGGATATATATTTTACCATGAAAAAACCTCCAAAGTTGTTTCGATTACTTCTGCAAACCTATATATTATTAGACAATTAAGGTGGAAATTCCTGCTATATAAAACAGAAAATTAGGGTTTAATTGGAAAGGGAATGTGATAAACTGTAAAAAACGAAAAAGCAATGAAAGAGAAGAGTACATGTTCAAAACTTTTCAGAGAGCTGATATGTGGTGGGAATCAGTAAGGGATGAATATGGAATGGGCTCTGGAGCTTCTAACTGAAATGAGTAGGTAAAGACGGTTACTTCACGTTATCGAAGTATGAAGTGAGCTAATGATAGCTAATAAAGGTGGTACCGCGGGAGTCTCTCGTCCTTTTTAAGGATGAGAGACTCCTTTTTGTTTTTTATTTTGAGAAAGGAGGAGTTAGTATGAGCGAAAAAATAATGTTAACAGGAATTAAACCAACGGGTTATCCGCATTTAGGAAATTATATTGGTGCAATTAAACCTGCATTGCAAATGTCAAAAAATAATGAAGGAAAAGCATTGTACTTTATAGCTGATTATCATGCGTTAAATGCAGTGCATGATCCAGAGAAGTTCAGTAGTTATACAAAAGAGGTAGCAGCTACATGGTTATCACTCGGACTTGGAGAAGATGTTATTTTCTATCGACAAACAGAAGTGCCAGAGGTTTTGGAATTAGCTTGGATATTAGCTTGTCTAACTCCGAAAGGGCTTATGAATCGTGCCCATGCATATAAAGCGAAGGTAGAGCAAAATAAAGAAGCGGGATTAGAAATTGATGCAGGTGTGAATATGGGGTTATATACGTACCCGATTTTAATGGCGGCTGATATATTATTATTTCAAGCTACTCATGTACCTGTTGGAAAAGATCAAATTCAGCATATTGAAATTGCTCGTGATATTGCGACGTATTTTAATCATACATTTGGTATGACATTTACGCTTCCAGAGTATGTAGTGCAAGAAGAAGGGGCAATTTTACCTGGTCTTGATGGAAGAAAAATGAGTAAAAGTTATGGGAATGTTATCCCGTTATTTGCAGAGCGAGAAAAACTACGAAAGCTTATTTTAAAAATAAAAACAGATTCTTCACTTCCAAATGAACCGAAAGAACTAGAAACGTTATTTACAATCTATAAAGAATTTGCGACAAAAGATGAAATTCAGTCAATGCGTGAAAAATATGAAACTGGAATCGGATGGGGCGATGTAAAAAAAGAGTTATTTCGCGTTGTAGATCGTGAGTTAGCAGGACCTCGGGAAAAATACGCAACGTATATGAATGAACCGCATTTACTATATGAAGCGTTAGAAAAAGGTGCTGAGAGGGCAGGGACTATTGCGAAGGTGAATTTGGTGGAAATTAAAAAACGGATTGGATTTGAGAGGGAACGCTGAGCGTTCCCTTGTTTTTTCTATATGAATTTTAATTATTTATTCGTTATATCTACATGCAAAATGAGGAATTCGCATCTTCTTTCTAAATTTATTAATTGCACATTTTAAAAAGTATGTTAATATAGGGATGCTTATTAAAAGTGTTTAATAAGTGTAATTAAATTCGCTTATTAAAGAGGTTTAATAAGTAGGATTCATTTGATTACAAAGGAGATGATTCTATGAAAACGGAAAAAGAAAAGATGTTGGCGGGAGAAATGTATATTGCAGATGACGAAGAATTAGTGGCTGATAGGGTGGAGGCAAAACGTTTAACACGCCTTTATAACGAGGCAATGGAGACAGGAGATGAACAACGTTTTACGTTATTAAATCAGCTTTTAGGTTCTTCAGCTGATGGGAAAACCCACATTAATCCTGATTTTCGTTGTGATTATGGTTACAATATCCATGTTGGAAAGAGCTTTTTCGCAAATTTTAATTGTGTGATTTTAGATGTTTGTGAAGTTCGAATCGGTGATAATTGTATGTTTGCACCTGGTGTTCACATTTACACTGCTACGCATCCGTTGCATCCAGTAGAACGGAATTCTGGCAAAGAATATGGGAAACCTGTAAAGATTGGTAACAATGTTTGGGTTGGCGGGGGAGCTATAATTAACCCTGGTATTTCAATTGGAGACAATGCTGTAATTGCTTCAGGAGCAGTTGTGACAAAAGATGTACCTAGTAATGTAGTTGTTGGTGGTAACCCAGCCAAAGTTATGAAAATGATAGACTTATAGAAATCGTTTTTCACGGATGATTGAATAAACTGGTGTCGTATTGTATAGACAATGTTAAAGGTGTTTCATATGAAGAAAAATAGTGCGGACAATCATACAAAGACATTACTTGCCTCTCGAAACGCTCTTTTTCTCTTATTTGCTTTGCCAGGTGTCGCGTTTGCTACATGGATTTCTAGAACAGCAGCGGCGCGAGATATTTTAGCAGTTTCAAATGCAGAAATGGGCTGGATTTTGTTCGGTTTATCTGTCGGTTCAATAATTGGTTTACTGAGTGCAAGTCATTTTATTGACTGTAAGGGAGCTAGAGACGTTATTATAGGCAGTATGTTTTTATAATTGTTGGATTACTTTATTTAAGTATTAATATTTATTTTGTTTCTAGCATAGGGGCTTTTGGTAGCTTGCTAGTATTTGGAGTAGGATATGGGTTGGCAGAAGTCTCATTGAATGTAGAAGGCTCTTCAATAGAGCAGAAATTAGGAATGGCACTTCTACCGAAATTCCACGGTTTTTTAGCGTAGGAACTTTAGTAGGCGCGCTCAGTGGCACTGTCGCCGCCTCGCTTCACATCCCAATCCTGTATCAGTTTCTTGCGATTTCGGCCGTGTTTTTATTACTTGTATGTATGGTGTATCGTTTTCTTCCGCACGGAACAGGAAAGAAAGAGAAATCGCAGAACAAAAAGCGAGCGAAGCGTACTTCCTTACGTATGGAAAAAAAGGTGCTTTTAATTGGTCTTTTTGTGCTTGGAATGGCATTTGCAGAAGGAAGTGCAAATGATTGGCTGCCTATCGTGATGGTAGATGGACATCAGCAAAGTGTAGTGACAGGTTCTATTATGTACACAATTTTTGTATTGGCAATGACGTTAGCTCGTATGTGTAGTAGTTATTTTCTTGATCAATTCGGTCGTGTCGCTGTCATACGTGCTACTATTATTATGGCGATTATAGGAATTTCAATCGTAATATTTGGGAGTAACTCGTATTTTCTAACAGTTGGTGTAGTGCTGTGGGGGATTGGTGCGGCGCTAGGTTTCCCAATTGGTCTTTCTGCTGCTGGAGATGATCGTGAAAATGCGACTTCTAATGTTGCTGCAGTTTCTATCATCGGTTATACAGCTTTTTTAGTCGGACCACCATTTTTAGGTATACTAGGGGAATCGTTCGGAATACGTAATGCCTTGCTAGCTGTTTTATTATTTGTTCTCTTATCTGGAATTGTATCGTCTGTTACGAGAGAGAATAAATCGAGCTAAACAAGGAGTGCATGCAGTGGAAATATATCATCTCTATTGCTTTAGAAAATGATGTGTGATATATTGTCAACGCAACTTATTAAAAGTGTTTAATAAGTATGTTGATTAAGGTGGTGAGCGATTTGAGTGAACAATTTGTTACTCAAAAATCGATTAAAGAGACGATCCTTCGCGGCATTCGTACAGCTCTTTTAGAGCGAGGTAGTGCAACGAAAGTTGAACTTAGTAATACATTAGAAATCAGTTTTCCAACGATAAGTAAATTTATAGAAAATATGAAACAAGACGGTGAAGTCACTTTAGTCGGTTTAGATGATTCAAGTGGTGGAAGAAGAGCGAAACGATATGCTTATAATCCGGAATATATGTTAGGTTTAGCGATATTTTTAGAAAAAAATGAGACAAACTATACGATTTTTAACTGTTTAGGGGAAGTAAAAGAAAAAGGAAGTACTTCAAGTGTATTAATTGATACTGGCGTAAACCTATTATCTAAACATATTGAAAGTCTTATCGCTACATTCCCGAAAATAAGCTCTATATCAATTGGTGTGCCCGGTTCGGTAGATAATGGTCGTATTTTTTATATACCTGGTTATGAAAAGTTCCAAAATTTTAATTTAAAAAGTCATTTGGAGGATCTGTTCTCTATACCTGTAGTAATAGAGAACGATATGAATGCCGCAGTGCTTGGTTATTATAAAAACACTGGAAACCATGACAATTCCTCTCTTGTATATTTGTATTCAGGTCAAAATGGTCCAGGTGCGGGTATTATGATAAATGGGGATGTAGTCCGAGGAAGTACATTTTTCTCGGGAGAGATATCTTTTGTTCCGCAGTATGATAATAAAAATTTCTTACAAGCTTTGAGAAGTGGAGATGAAGTGAGAGATTCGAATAATCCAGAGGAATATAATATAGATGCTATTACTCGATTAATTTCTACATGTATAGCTATTATTAATCCACATGCGTTTATTTTCTGTGATGATGAAGTGAATCAATTTGTAATAGATCAAATTGTAAAAAGTTGTCCACAGTACATTCCGGCGGAACATATTCCGAAAATAACAGTAAGCGATTGGGAAGAAGATTATTTATATGGATTAAAAAGCCTTGGACTTGATCTTATGATTACAAGAACAAGCAAAGAAAATTAAATATCAAATTGTTGGTTGAATACCATAAAAAGAAAAGGTGTCGATTATGAGAATTGAACATGTAGCAATTTGGGTGAATGATTTAGAAGGCATGCGTGATTTCTATAAACAGTACTTCAATGGTGAAGCGAATGTATTGTATCACAATCCGAAAAAAAAGTTTGAATCTTACTTTATAACTTTTGAAGGTGGTGCGCGTCTAGAACTTATGAGACAGGTAGGGATAGACGATGTAATAAAAAAACAAACAGTAGGATATGCGCATATGGCATTTTCTGTAGGTAGCAAAGAAAAAGTAGACCAATTAACGGATAGGTTAAGAGAAGCAGGATATCCTCTGTTAAATGACCCACGCACTACAGGAGATGGTTATTATGAAAGTGTAGTAAGTGATCCTGAAGGAAATCAGATCGAGATAACAATCTAACATTTTATTTACTAATAACGAATAAAAAATATAAAACTTTGTTGTTCCCCAAAATGTTTAAGAGAAAGCTATTATTTCTTCAGAAAGGGGGACATAACATTGAGTGAGTCAATTTTTATTTTCTGTATATATCCATTGCTTATTTGTATGTTTTCAATAGCTGTGACATATAAAATAGGTACATTTTACGCGATGCCAATGGTAACATTTCTTATTTTTCTTATATTCAATGTTACATTGTACGATCCATCATTTTTCTTTTGGGTGGGCATGTATACTGTTTTTTCATTCATTATTTCTTATATAACTATTTTATTTGTAAAGGGATATAAAGCTGTAGAAAAAGAACGTTAAATCATCTAATTATTTTTTGGGGAAATAGGGATTTACGGTGAACGATAACAACCTCATTTCACGTTGTAATGACGAGAAATGAGGTTGTTATATTTTTATATAAAATATAAGGTACTTATTTTGTAATGTTTTTTAATTAGAGTGCTGAAACTCTTTAATAATCCGCTCAATGACTGGATGAAGAGTAATAGGCAACCTATCAAGCGGAAAAAAGCGTAATTCTTTTGACTCAGCTTGATCACATATAAGTTCACCGTGGAATTCTCGGCAAATATAAATAACGAGTACACCGTGTACTTGATCGCCGTTTGGATAGATTTGAAAAAAATCTGGTCCTGAGTATGTACGGAACAGTTCTGGATTTTTAATGATAAGCCCAGTTTCTTCAAATACTTCTCGTTTTAAAGCATCTTCTAACGTCTCGTTATATTCTAAGGCACCACCAATAATACCCCAACGGTTAAAGTCTGTTCGGAGCTGTAGTAATACTTCATTTTTCTCATTTAATATAATGGCGTGTGAGCCTATTAATATAAGTGGATGATTTCCTACTAGATTTCTTACGTCTTCAATATAACCCATAATTTTTCTCCTTGTATTTAATAATAGTTTGGAAGTTCTTTTAACATTTTTTCTGTTTTACGTGCTGTATAGGCTAAGTTATGATCATCTTTTGTTCTAAAAAATAATGTACGTAAAAAGGTTTTAATGTTGGCACATAAAATACAATACTCATTAAGCGAAAGGCGTTTTCTAATTTGAGGAAGCCTTTTTATTTTTTTATAAATAATTGAAATTAACTCATCTTGCTGGAAGTCATGATACAGCATGGATATTAATGGCGTAACAATACGCTCATCTTCGTTATTATGAAAAATATCAGATGGAATGAAGATTTTATTTAATAAACAATGAATGAGCTCTTCATACCACTCAAAAGTCGTATGTGAATTATGAACAATTTCAGTGAAAGCATCAGATACGTGGGCGATACAATGAGCCCATCCTTTATTTTCGATATATCCTCGAAAGTCCATTTCTAAGTTTGTATATGTAATGAGTTTATTTTTTATCTCTTCAATATCCTCTTCTGTAAAAAAGTAGTGAGAGTTAGCGAATTGAAGTATTAACGCAATTAAAGAAACAGTGTAAGAACGTGTGAAAACCCCATCTGTATGTGGGGAGTAAATGTCACAATATAAATACTCATCACTTAAACATGTTTGTAACAGTAATTTCAGCTGATCGTCCATAAGGAATTCATGATGAATGAAATGCGCAAAACATTTATATATAAGTTGGTAACGAACGTAACTATCAGTCGTTCCGATGTACTGAAGCATGTTCAAAGTTAACTCATTTACATTTATATGATGCAGTTGCGTATAGTCATTTTGTTGTATAAGCTCTAACTGTTGTTGCAATGCTGTAATATCCAATGGAGAACCTCCTCCGCACTTTAAAGATGCGATCTTTTCTAGTATTCTATATATTCAAGGACAATCCTGCTCATGCAAGGAGAACCATTAGAAATTCGAGTATGACATAGATGAGGGAAGAATATGACGACAATAGAACAGTTAGAAAAACATTTTAAAATAAGAAGAAGTGCTTCTGCTATCATGATAAAAGAAAATAATGCAGAGGCTTTTACAGAAGAGCAATTAAAAGAGATCATGCAATATTGCGTTGCTGAGGCTGAAAAAGAGGGGGTAGAAAAATTACATTTTGAGATCTCTTCAAAAAGTCCAAATTATGATGTGTATAAGAAATGTTTTGAAACGTATTCATTTGAATATGTTACTGAAAACATGATTGTATTTAAGGATATATATGAAGTAGAAGATGTAGAAAGTGAAATTGATTTTAAGCTGATTGAAGAAGTAGGAGAGGATACTTTTTATTCTTTTTGGAACGAAATGACGAAAGAACAAGTCGACTATAATCAATTTGTACATATGATGAAACAAGAAATTGGTGAGCAATGGAAAGAACATTGTTTAACAGCAGTTGCAAGCGAAGAGCCAATAGGAATTGTAATCCCGCATATTGAGAAAGGTACGTTAGAAGAAGGGAAACTTATGTATTTCGTAATGGCTCCAAATATGCGAAATAAAGGGTACGAAGCAGCATTCTTTACAGGTGCAATGTTTGTCTTAAAGGAAATAGGTGCATCTTATTATATTGGCGAGACAAATGTACAAAATGAGTGGATGAAGGATGTTTTTGGGAAGAATGGATGTCAGCTGCTTAGTTCTACTGAGCGATATGTGAGGAAGTTTTAGGAGGATGAATGATGTACTCTCTCGAACTCATTTCGAGGCAATCCGTGTACAAATTATGAACAAGTAAAAGAACTTTTTGCCTGTTTGTAAGATAAAAAGAAAAATGAGAACGACAAAGTAGATATTCCTATAATACAATAGAGAAAGATTCGATTATAAGAGAAAGTGTTGGTGAAAGAATGGAGCAGCAAGAAAATTGGCTACAAGCAACTGTAGAACGAAATGAAGATAATATGTTACATATAAAGTGGGAAAATAATATAGAAGAAGTACGCATTTATTGGAGTACTTCACCAGATTATATTGAAGAAAATGGAGAATTACTTGTAACTGTAAACGGGGAATCATCATGCACTATTGAAAACCCGAGTGAAAATGAACGCCCATATTTTAGACTAGTAGGAAATAATGGACAAGCAGTGACAGTAGCTGAGCGTAGATTGCCACTACAAGGAGCGTTTAATTTCCGTGATATGGGAGGATATGAAACGACAGAAGGCCGTAAAGTAAAATGGGGCAAATTGTACCGTTCTGAAGAATTAGCGGGACTAACAGAGTGGGATATTGCGTATTTACAGAAGTCTGGATTAAAGTTAATCTGTGATTATCGTACAGACTTTGAAGTGAAGCATAAGCCAAATCCAGAGATTACAGGTGCTCGTCAAGTATGCTTACCAGTTATGCAAGACTTGGCGAAAGACTTAAATATAAATGAGTTTTTCCAAGTTGGTGACCTTTCTCTGTTGGGGAAACCAGGTGAATATCTTGTGAAAATGAACCAAGATTTCGTAAGTGGTAACGAGGCGTTCGTGAGCTTCTTACAACTTGCACAAAATCCGGAAAACTTACCATTAGTAAACCACTGTACAGCTGGAAAAGACCGTACTGGATTTGGATCAGCATTATTACTACTTCTATTAGGTGTGCCAGAAAAAACAGTAATGGAAGATTATTTACTAAGTAACGGTTTCCGTGAAAAATTAAATGAAAAAATGATGGCCTTTTTAGGTGCAAAACTACAAAACGATGAGAGTAGAGCGATATTAGGTGCAATGTTTGAAGCACGCGCCGAATATTTACAAGCTGCGATTGATGGAATCCATAAGCAATACGGATCAGTTGAAGCATACGCTGAAAAAGCTCTTGGCTTTACGAAAGAGTCGTTAGAGGAAATGAAAATGTTATTGTTAGAAGAAAAATAAGAAGAAGGGAGGCTGATTTGGATTAGCCTCCTTTTATTATTATTGCTATAATTTTGTTTATGAGGATGTTGTGCACCGAGGAGAAAATGGATGAAAAGAACTTACGAATCGGGGGATAAAATGATCCATACACGTTTAAAAGCAGAGGAGTTAAGGGAAAGTTTAACAACAATATTAAGTCAAGAATATAAGGAATTAGCTGTGCAGGATTTAAAGGTGATTGGAACGGGAGTGCAAAATATTGTTTTTCGCGGAGATTCAGGAAAGGGACCTTTAGCATTTCGAGTGCCGTGGGAAAGAGAAGTAGAAAATATAAATGAAGATTTATTTAATAGTCGGATTTCGTTGCAAAAGGAAGCAGAGCTTTCTAAGTATTGTCATTCAAAAAGTATTCCAGTACCAAGTATACACAGATTGCATCTTTCTACCGAACTTGATTTTTTAATATCGGATTATGTGGCTACGGATCATATGCCAATTTCGGCATACGAAATAGGGAAGTTAGTCAGCAAGCTTCATAGTATGCCAATTGAAGGTTTACATTACGAGCAGAATATTAAAGAGCCAATTAGTAAGTATATAGCGGAACGCATTGTGAAACGAGTAGAAGGTTTTAATACAATTACGAATTGTGGTATTAAACTTCCAGATGCACAAACAATTGAACATATTCTTAGTACAGCTAATCATGTAAAGTGTTTATTACATATGGACATTCGACCAGCCAATTTAATTGGGTATAATGGAGAAGTTAAAGCAATAGTTGATTGGGATAACGCTTTAATTGGTCATCCGTTATTGGAGCTTATGAGAATAGCTGAAACAAATGAGGTTAGTTGGGATGAATTTAAAGATGGATATAAGAATGATAGTATCTTTAATGCTACCCCTCATATTGTTAATTTATTTTATAGACTAGATACAGCGGTCATGCTAGCAAACTTATTTATAGCACATTTGAAAATAAAGGATAAAGGTGTATTCTATAAAGAGCGAGTCAAAGCACTTTATAATGAAATATATAAAAGTTTATAATGAAGCTATGAAAATGAAGTTTTGAAAATAGGAATTGAGGAGAACATCATGAAATACAACGTTATATTATTCGACGTAGACGATACATTATTAGATTTCCCTGAAACGGAAAGAAACGCATTACATAACGCGTTTGTACAGTTCGGCATGCCTACAGGGTATAATGATTATCTTGCAAGTTATAAAGAGATTAGTAATGGGTTATGGAGAGATTTAGAGAATAAAATGATTACGCTAAGTGAATTAGCGGTAGATCGATTTAGACAATTATTTGCACTTCATCATATAGAAGTAGATGCGCAGCAATTTAGTGATGTATACCTTGAAAACTTAGGGAAAGAAATACATCTTATTGAAGGTGCAGTGCAATTATGTGAAAATCTACAAGATTGCAAGCTAGGTATTATTACGAATGGATATACGAAGGTGCAACAATCGAGAATTGGAAATTCGCCTTTACGTAACTTCTTTGAACATATTATTATTTCTGAAGAAGTGGGGCATCAAAAACCAGCACGTGAGATTTTTGATTATGCGTTTGAAAAGTTTGGGATTACGGATAAATCAAGTGTACTAATGGTTGGAGATTCGCTAACTTCTGATATGAAAGGCGGAGAAGATTACGGCATTGATACGTGTTGGTATAATCCGAGTTTGAAAGAAAATATGACGGGTGTTAAGCCGACTTATGAAGTGGAGAGTCTGCTACAAATTTTAGAAATTGGGGAAGTGGCGGAAGAAAAGGTAGCTTCATTTTAATTGTGCTGATATTTGTCGAAAAATCGATATATTGAAAAAATCGTTGATATATTGTAAGTTGTGATAGATATATTAGAAAAATCGTTGATATATTGTAAGTTGCGATAGATATATTGAAAAAATCGTTGATATATTGTAAGTTACGATAGATATATTAGAAAAATCGCTCATATAAGTTCATATACTAAGATATAGAATAAAAAATAGCGCTACTATACAAGGTCATTCACGTGTTATAATGCGTGAATTAAATATACGTATATAAATAGTTTCTCAGAGTAATGCGATGTCATGTATGATTAGTGTAACAACTAGAGGTGAATAAAGGATGTTAACGTTTTTATTTGAGTTAGACAAAAGTCTCCCGCAGAAGGATGAGTCACGGTATGATGCTTATTCAAAGGGCTTTATCGAAGGAGATGTAACGATTTGCGCGAGTGAAAGAGTACTTTTTCAAAAGTCATGCATGAAGGTTGCAGAGCTCGGCATTTATTTAGGACAGTGGATGGAACAAGTTCAATACGGGCAGAACGTACATATGAATTATGAAACGGCTGACCGTGATGAGATAATTCTTGGTTTTTCCTATGAAGAGGAAAATCAGTGGAGAATTTATTCCAGTTGGCAACAATTTGAACTTCAGGAACGTATATCTACTACAGCATTAATAGAGAGCGTTGGGCGTTGTTTATATGAGCTAAATAAGGAACTGCGTGCGATAGAATATCCTGTGACGTTTGATCAGTACTTAAGAGGAGAGCGAATGATGCAGCTTTCTTACAAACGACCGTGTGATAGTAAAGCGGATACAATATCAATAGAAGTTTATAATGAAAGCAAACAAGTAGGCGTAGTACGGGGCTACTATAAAAATACGTTGATGAGAGTACTAGACTTCATTCCAAAAATCGGTAGTAATATCATTTATGAAATAAAGGATAGTAAGGATAATATTCGCGTCATTGCAAAGGATGTAAGTAGGCAGCGCCAAAGAAAGATTTTAGTAACGTACAAAGATAATAATGATGCAGAGCATGAAATACTTGTATGTGACGGAAAGTTATTAGACGCAAATTTCTTATTTACCTTTACATATAAGAGAGAAGAATATGTTGTTCACAAAACTTCAATTGGGCTTGGAAAGTTATTACGAAAGGGCTATGTAATCGCAGATTGGAATATTCGTCTTGAGGAAGATATGTATTACATCGAGATGAATGTGTATGATGATGATTATATAGAGGATCAATACTTACTGTTAGGCGTATTTCATGCAGTTTTATATGGATAATCAATGAGAAATACCGTCATTCTTTTTGGAAAGAATGATGGTATTTTTTTATGTGATTATGGTGACAGGATGCCTTTAATCAATCCTCAAAAATAAAAATCTCATCAATCTTACTATGAAGTGCTCTCGCTATATCGTGAGCAAGTTGTAAGGAAGGATTGTACTTTCCTTTTTCAAGATGGCTAATTGTTTCACGGCGTACACCAACGCTCTTTGCTAAATCTTCTTGTGTCATATTCGATTTGGCGCGGTATTCTTTTATTTTCGTTACGAACGCCATGGTGCATCTTCCATTTCATCAACTGGTTTATCGTAAAAGAACATAGAGAAACCGAACGTAAGAATGAGTGTAGCGAAAATAACAGCAATATCAATCTCTTGTAAAGCAGGGTTTGGAAATAACATTTCAATAAACATAATGATAGCGGTAGTTAGTAATGTAACGATAAATGCATTGCGGCACGACTTATTGACAATTTGTTCAAACAGTTCATCGTGTTGAACCGTTCTATACGATGTGAAGAAGGAGAAGAAACAGAACATAGTAAACAATCCTTTTTCATAAAAAAATCCGAGAAAACCGAAGAAACCGAGGAATCCTAAATATTTAATCCAAGTTGTTTTCATAAATACATCCTCCTTATTATGTTAGAAATAAATCACATTATATTATAAATATATCACGTGTAGAGATGTATGGTTATAATAGTTTTCCAATTCTTTTCATAATAATAGTAAAAAGAGGAAATATACTGCGTAATAAAGAGGATAATATTGTAAAATGATTGTAAGGAGGGGGAGGAAGGAATGCTAACTTGGATCATGATTGTTGTATTACTTGTAGTGATTACTGTAATTGCGACGGTGTTAATCGGGAGAAATGGTGATGCGAATTATAGTAAAGCGACAAAAGGAAATATTAAACGTCTTACGATGATTTATATTATATTAGCCGTCGTTTTAATTGTTGGATTAGGGGTGTACATTTATTTTAAAGGTTAAATAAACTGAAAAATGTAAAAATCTTAAAATAGAAGTATGCTATAATATCAATATAGTTATTTGGTAATTAAGGAAAGGATTGGATGTAATGATTGAAATTACGAATGTGTCAAAAAGTTATAATGGGTCTACCTATGCAGTAAAAGATTTAAGTTTATCTGTGCCTAGCGGAGAAATCTTTGGGTTTTTAGGACCGAATGGTGCTGGTAAATCAACGACAATTAAGATGATTACTGGTATTCATGGGGTGGACAAAGGGACTATTACGATTAACGGCAAAAATATTATGGAAGAGCCGATGGAAGCGAAGAAGACGTTTGGTTATGTTCCAGATAGCCCAGATATGTTTTTACGATTAAAGGGAATTGAATATTTAAATTTTATGGCAGATATGTATGAAGTGCCGAAAGAAGTACGCCAAGAACGAATAGAGTCTTTAGCGAAGAAATTTGACCTTTATAATGCTTTATCTGATCAAATTCAAAGTTATTCACACGGTATGAGACAAAAGATTGTTATTATTGGTGTGCTCGTGCATGAGCCAGATGTATGGATTTTAGATGAACCGTTAACAGGGCTTGATCCGAAATCTGCCTATATTTTAAAAGAAATGATGAGAGAGCATGCGGATAAAGGAAAGATTGTATTTTTCTCTACACACGTATTAGAAGTCGCGGAAAAAATATGTGACCGGGTTGCTATTATTAATAAGGGGAATTTGCAGTTTAAAGGAAATTTAAATGAAATGAGAGATCATTTTAAATCCAATGAATCACTTGAAAAAATGTTCTTGGAGATGACGGGCAATGAGTAAAATTTGGACGTTAACGAAAGTATTATTGAAATTAAATTATGCAGATTTCATAACAGATAAGAAGAAGCGATGGGCATATGTATTTTCATTTGCAGCTATTTTATTTGTTGGTTTTTTAATATTTGGTTCGATGACGCACGGAATGTATGAAGGTATGAAACAATTAGGGCAAGACCCAGGAATGATTATCGCAATGGGACTTGCGATTGCGAGTATATGGGTATTTTTAATGAGTATTACGAACATTTTAACTGTATTTTACTACAGCAATGATATTGAAATGTTACTGCCGTTACCATTAAAACCAGCGCAAATTATTTCGGCAAAATTTTTAACGGTATTAATTACACAATACGTAATGAGTTCATTCATTTTATTACCAATCTTCATTACGTACGGTTTAAAAAGTGGCGCATTTATTACATATTACATATATATGATTTTTATTTACTTACTTTTCCCGATCGTTCCGTTAGTATTAGCTTCGTTACTGATGACAGTAATCATGAGGTATACAAATATAGCAAAAAATAAAGATCGAGGAAATATATTTATTGGAATCGTAAGTATACTATTTATTGTAGGAATTAACGTATTTATGCAGTGGAGAAATAAAAGTGCGTTTTCTGGAGATGGGGCTGCGGAATATCTTGTAAATAATCAATCTTCTCTTATAGTACAAATGACAAATTATTTTCCAACTACATATTTTGGAGCAGTGGCATTAGTAGAAAGTGCAAATTGGAAGGGACCTTTATATGTAATGATCTTTGCCCTTATTTCATTTGTCTTCTTTGTGTTGTTTTATTACATTGCAGAGCGTACATATTTAAAAGGGGTTATTGGACTTTCAACGAGTACAGCAAAAAAAGAGGTCATTTCAGCAGAAGGTTTACAGAAATCAACCGTACAAAGTTCACATTTGAAAGCGTATGTGAAAAAAGAATTTAAAACGTTATTCCGTACACCACAATTTTTCTTAAATTGTATCGTACAAACTTTCGTTATGCCGATTATGTTGTTCTTTATTTTATTTGTACAAGATGGGAATTTAAAGTTTATTACAGAGTATATTAACAATCCAGAGACAACGGGGTTTGCAATCGGTGTTGGTCTTTGTGCATCGTTATTTTTGATGGGTAGTAACGTCATTGCAACGACGTCATTTTCACGTGATGGAAACTCATGGTTTGTGAATCGATATTTACCAGTAAAAGCTTCGGATATCTTTTTTGCGAAAGCGATCACTGCTTGGTTAATTAATGTGATTATTTTAGCAGTATTTGGTATTACGATGGCAGTTGTAGCTGGAATTTCTCCAGTCTTCATGATACTGTGGTTTTTACTAAGTGCGAACGGGTTGTTATTAATTAATTTAATTGGAACACGCTGGGACGCACAAACTGCAGATATTCATTGGGATACAGAGCAGAAATTATTTAAAAGTCGATATACAACTTTGTGGAATTTTTTAGCTAATATTTTAATAGCTTTAATTATTGTAGCCGGAGTAAGTGTATTATACTTCTTCCTTCAAGTCGGACTTTGGGTTATGTTTATCGTTTTATTTGCAATGTTTACGATTGTAAATTATATCTTTATTAAAATTTTAAAATTAGGTGCAGAACGTATATTGTCAAATATTAATTAAGAAGGTAGATCCTCTGTATTCGTGCAGGGGATTTATCCATAGATGGAGGAGAAAAGGTGAAGAAAATAGCAATTGTAACAGGGGCAACTCGTCTGAATGGAATTGGTGCAGCTGTATGCAAGGTGCTTGCTCAAAAAGGGATAGACATTTTTTTCACATACTGGTCTCAGTATGATAAAGCGATGCCATGGGGAATGAATGATCAAGAGCCCTTTTTGTTGAAGAAGGAGATTGAAAGTTACGGTGTTCGATGTGAAATGGCAGAAATCAATTTATCACAGTCTTATTCACCAAATCGTTTGTTTTATATGGTATCAGAACGATTAGGTGATCCATCTATTTTAATTAATAATGCAGCGTATGCTACTCATACGAGAATTGAGGAATTAAATGTAGAACAGTTAGATAAACATTATACAGTGAATGTTCGGGCAACTATGTTATTAAGTTCATTATTTATAAAACATTATGCATACAAGAAGAGTGGAAGTATTATTAATCTTACTTCAGGGCAGTCATTAGATCCAATGCCAGATGAACTAGCATATGTGGCAACGAAGGGGGCAATTGAAGCATTTACAAAATCAGTAGCACCAGTTGCGATGGAGAAGGGGATTACCGTTAATGCCGTTGATCCAGGACCGACGAATACGGGGTGGATTACAGAGGAATTAGAACATTATTTAGTATGGAAATTCCCGCAAGGTAGAGTTGGAGAATCATTGGATGCTGCGCGCCTAATATCTTTTTTA
>Ga0114954_1000139_pt1 | contig 27254 bp, 25 predicted proteins | sample Porto_4metaG_FD_87299 | JGI IMG/M metagenome (GOLD analysis project Ga0114954, IMG submission 87299) | Marine algal microbial communities from Porto, Portugal - Porto_4 metaG | ecosystem: Host-associated > Algae > Red algae > Unclassified | place: Portugal: Porto | collected 2015-02-02
TCCGCCTTCTGTACCTTCTAGATATCGTTTTACTGCTTGTATTTTATCTTTTGAAGAAAATTTAGCCATAAAAAGTGCACCTCCAATTGTTAATTATGTGTCTAACAATTGGGGTGCACTTCAAAATGATGGGCTTTTCTTTTCATTTTATCCTTCAATCGTAACCCCAGTAAACATCGATAAGTTTCCCGTTATTTTCTCACCAACTCGTAAAAATAACCCTGCCGCTCTCCCACTAATACAATGTGAGCCAATTAATAATTTACCAGTATACGGACCATCCCATGTATCAATGGTATAGTCAGGCATTTCTATGTATTGCTGATATATTTTCCGTTGTTCAAAGTAATATTCCGTTTTATCTTCAGCTAATAGTTCATCATTTTCGTATATAGATACGCCCCCACCTTCACGTCCATATAAAGGTTTAGAAACAAATGATTCATTTCTTTCTTTAAATGGCTTATTTGTAAAATATGTTGGTAAGAAGTATTTATTAATAATAACACGCTCTTCTTCTTCAAAGAAAACCGCTTTTTCATAAAGCTTCCAAATTAATGCAAGCACATTTTTATTTTGCATTACGAATGCGGCTGGTGGATTAATAATTTTCACTCTTCCTTGCGCTATATGATTTAAAAACTGCAGACCAATTCTTTTTCCATTTTTATCAACATCTGTAACTAAATATTCAATTGGATACAGTCGATATAAATAATGAATTCGCTTGCCATTTGGCGTATATATTCCATCATCTGTAACTACAATATCTTGAATTCCTACATATTCCGTGGGCTGATTTAGGCAATAACTTCTTAAAAACTGGACTGTTTGATGGTCTTCATCGTGCCAATCATAGCTACTAAAATATATCGTTTCTTCAGGATCAATATTATAGTCATGTTTAATTTGTTCCCATGCCTGTACAATATGCTCCTCAATATGATTCGGGTGATTCACATCGTGATAACGGCACAACACTTCATTTGCAACAGAAGGTTCTAAATATCCTGTTGGTGTATCACAATTCACTTCTATTAATTTAATAACATCACCATTTACGATAAAGTCGAGCCTTGTAAAATAAGAAAACAAACCAGTATGTTTCATTCTCGCAATCTCCCACGTTTCAGGCGGGAATCCGAGTTTTTGAAAATCTTCTGTCGTATGTACAATATATTGATACGTTCTATATAACACATACATTATTTCTTCTGTCGCTTTCGAAATAGCGGTATATGTGTTTACCGACATACGAAACATCCCTGTTGCCATATACTGATTCCACTCTTCATTCTCTAATAGACTCGGCCACGTAAAACCATTCCTACCAGCCTCTTCCGCAAGTGAAAACCATATTTTCATATACTCTTTCTGTTCTTGTTCTGTATACATGACTCTATTATCCTTTCTCTTTATGATCCGGCCGGCGCTTTTGCGTTCCCAATTCCACTTGAACCAGAATTTACTTTCGGCGTTTGTGTCGTAGATGATTTAGATGTATTTGTATCTGGCGTCACTTTATTTGATGGATTGTGCTGTTGTTTATTTAAATCCACTTTCTTTGAAGAATCGTTGTTGCTAGTAGTTCCGCCGTAATAACCTCCGCCACCGCTGCCACCAGTTCTCCGTTCATCTTTTTCACGATAAGAAAGAACATTGTTTGTATATGGTTTCTTCATTACATTTGGTTTGACTGTATAGTTCATATTTGAGGTTTTACTTGCTAATAAATATCCTGCTACGAACGGTAATATCGGTAAGTGAGAGTTTTCTTGATACGATGAAAATGATGGATTATTTTCCTTGCATAACTCATCTTTTTCTACATTTTCAGTAGTTGGGGCTCTATCATCACAATTTAATGGTTCTTGTTCGCTCCCTTGCTTCCCACCATCCGTTTTAACAGCGGTATTTTCTTGTTGTACATTTTCTTCTTCATAGTCACCACAACCTGTTAATAAAAAAGATGACACGCCAATTGAAGCAGCGACTTTCAAAAATTTATTTTTTTCCATTCTCATGTGCTATACACCTAATTTCTTTTATCTATATTTTTCCATTTAACTATATTATATAATGCAAATATCACTTTTTACAAACTATACTCAATATGCATATTTACATATTTTCATGCTATTTATTCCCTAAATGAAAATGAAATATTATAATAGCCGAATTGTCTATCTGTACACCTAAATAAAGTGAAAGACGATTTTGTATTATGTCGTCTTTCACTTTATTTATTTTTTATATACTAAACGTCTCAATAAAATTTCTAATGGTCCATTAAGATTATTTTTTTCCATTATTAAAGCTACTATGACAGACAATATCCAAATACATATTGCTATCAATGCAGCAAAAGCGTTACTTACATGCCCTCCTAAATCAAATGCTACTGGTGATAAAAATATAACAAGCAGTGCTTCATTTAAAACAAAAAATGTTAATGAACGTTTTCCTAGAGCGATTAACGCAAGGCTAAAGTACCCTGGATTTTTCAATCTACTCCCTATTATCCCGAAACCTGTTGCATATGCTAATCCTCCAGCAATTCCAGTTAAAATATGGATTCCATTTATCATTCCAGCTGTAAATACAGTTGGATACCATATAGTCCCTATAAAAGATAAAGGCAAAGCACCTATTAAAGAAATTGCTAATCCTATAGTTGTTATAAAATATAATTTTTTTAACTGTTGCTCTGGTTTTATTAATAACTTATATCTAGCAATCCACAAACCAAGAATTACAGAAGGAAGAATTGGGAACATAAAATGGATGAGTACAGGTATAATAGGAAAGAAAAGTAATCGTGTCATTGTAGTACTAAGATACGTGTCTTTTGCCGAAACATCTGGTGAAAAACCATAATCACCTATTGATTGCATATTAAGTCCCCATATTATTGGAATAAAAATGGTATACAATATAGCGATAATTATAAACGTTCGAATTAATGTTTTCATTTTACACTTTAATAGTGGACTAACAAAAATACCCGCTAAACCATAGGCCATAAGAATATCTTGCCCTCCAATTAAGACCGCTAACACAATCCCAAACAGTATTAAATACAAGGAGCGTTTTCTTACTATTTTTACAGCCTGAATTTCATTTTTCCCTTTTGATATTTGCCCTTCAAATGCTAGAACTAAACCGTAGCCTAATAATACGGCAAACATTGCTCTTGCACGGTTATCAATTATGAATATACCAAAAAGATTTACAATTTGATCAAAGAAACTACTGCTTTCCACTCTATGCATAATTCCAGGATCTGCTGCATACAAGTAAAGCGGTGCATGAGCAAGTACGATTAACAGTAGCATAGTGCCTCTTGCTAAATCCAATGAGACTGCACGCTTTTTTTCAATTGTTCTATCATTTATTGATCTATCCATATTTTACTTCCTTCCTTAACATCAAATGAACATTCCAATCTTTCTTAAGTTTTCGTCAAAAACTAAGAAAGATCTTCTATTAAAAATAGAACAGATAAATAAAAAACGAACTATCTCTTCAATTCCTATTCCGGATATTATATTCTCAGATTATTTCAATATGTTTTATTTTTAAAATACAAATGAAATCTTTCTATCCCTGGATATTTTTCTCCTAAACTTTTAACCTTAAAACCAATTTTCTTATAAAATTCTACTGCCTCATTGTCTGTCTCAGCTTCGACATAAGTCAATTGATGCATTCTTACTACTTCCCTTATCATTTGAAACGCAATTCCTGTATGACGATATTCTGGAACGACTGCTATGTGGCATATTCTCGCTTCATTTGCTCCGATTATTTCAATACCTATACAAGCCTTTTTTTCATATTTATATAATCTACCTTTATTGCTTTGATAAAATACTACCGCTTTCTTTAAGCTTGTTTCACTTGGACCGACTGCATACTGTAGCACATTTAAAATTGAATCCCTTCCAATTTGTTCAACACGTTGCAAATTCATATCTTCATCCCTTTCTATGAAAAAAGATTAGCTCTTTATAAAAAAGAGCTAATCTCATTACGCTGTTATCTTTTCTTCTTTTTTCACAACGACCGCCACATAACTATGCAGTATCATTCCGACAATAACGAGACTCATTCCAACCCAAGATAAAGATGATGGAATTGGAGCAGAAAGCCAAATAAGCTCTCCTACTAAAGCAAATAAAACTTCACCGGATTGTGTCGCTTCAACCGTTGCTAGCTTTTGCGGATCATCTTTCACAAGATCTGTCGCAAAGAAAAATAATACTGTCGCGATTAAACCTGAACTAACTGCTACAATAAAACATTGAAAAACTTGGCTACTTGACGGTAATCCACCTGTTGATACTTCGTAACCAGATAGTAAAAACCAAAATGGTAAACTTGCTAATGTCATCCCGAGAACTCGCTGGAATACATCTAATTCCCCTTTACATACTTGCATCATTTTTCGATTTCCAAGTGGGTACGCAAACGCCGCAATGAGAACAGGAACTACACATAAAATGGTTTCACGAATTCCTAAAGAAGAAGCATGTTCTACTTGCATGAGTACAACACCGAATAAAATAATACCCGACATTACTAATTCTTTCATCGGAAGTTTTTTATGTAATGGGTCTACCGCAAAAAATGGTGTTAACAAAATCCCTGCGACTATCGTAATTTGCCATGTTGATGCAACAAGCCACCCTGGTCCAAATGCGCCAGCAAAACTAAGTGGTGCATAAAAAAGACCAAAACCTACAATACTCCATACCAACCATTCTTTCGGATTGTTTTTCATATATTGAAAGAGTTGCTTTAAGTTGCCTCTATACATGACAATAAGTAGTAGCATTGGTACCATAAAGTAATACCGTAATGATGCACTCCAAATCCAACTTCCACCTTCTAAGTCCATCGCCCGGTTTAAAACAAAGGTAAAGGCAAAGAAAAATGATGCCAATATCCCTATTGCAATTGCTTTCATTATAAAACCCCTTGTTTAGTTTCTTCTTAATACTATACAACAAAATGAATATAATTAAAATTCACGCACTTTAACTTACATGTAATCTAGCTCTATATAATTTTCTTAACTGACCAATATGCGCTTGATGATACCGATTATGATCAGCTATATGCCATATGCCCCATCTTATTGTCGCATTTTCGCCCTTTTCATAAAAAACTTCCCGTGCTAAATCATTTTCTGTTAGTTTCATACATTCTTCATAAAGTGAAACTTTAATCAGTGGGGGTTTTGTTCATCCCCCACTGATTATTAGTTTAACCAATCGGGCTGCCCGTTAATGCGGGATAAAACAATTGTTGCACTGCTTCATAATCTTGCATTAACTCTTGTAACGTGTGTTTTCTTAAAACTGGCAGTTCTCCCACTTCATTCAACATAGGCCCATATTTATTTTTTAGTGCAGTGGAACTTCTTCTCCCTTTAAGCGATACACCCAATGTAAATCGACAACTGCTAAATGCTGAAGTAGCTGTCCGATGCTATTTTCATTATTTTCAGACCCTTTAAAAGATAATTCCTTCTCTTCAGTACTTTCTACTAAATTTCGCAATCGTATATATGTATCTCGAACCGTTGCATACAAAATTGCTACTTGCGGATTCATGTTTTTTTCTAAATAAAGATCTTTCATGATAAACTCCGTCCTTTAAAGGAACAGCACCATATGCTCATCATCACTGTACGCACCATTAATCTTTATAGCCCTTTTTTCAATTCCATATGTTTTAAAGCCCATTGATTCGTACAAATTTTTTGCTGGTTCGTTTGTAGATACAACACCTAATGTCAATTGCTCTAGTTGTATATCCCGCGCTCTTTGAATTGCATTTGCAATTAGCTCACGTGCCAACCCGTTTCGTCTGTTTTGTGCGTCTACATACATCGCAACGATATGGCCTTTATGCTTATATGCTACTTTCTCTTCCGTTAGTAAAGTGACTACACCAATTAATTTTTCTTCATTAAACGCGCCAAGTGTACAACTAATAGTAGATGTTAAATTCCCTTCAACTCGCTCAATAGGATTTTCCTGACGAATCGCCTCTTCATAAGTTGTTATAAACGCCTCTGGGTTTACTTGTAATGCTTGTAAACGTAAATCCCAATATTTTTTTGCATCTTCTTTCGTAAGTAATCGAATCATGTATCTCTACCCCTTTTTAATTTACATAATATTTTTATAAACCACTAATTATAGATTGATATTCTTCTTTTAACATACTATAACGATAGCGATGAATGAACTTCTTTTGACGTAACCGATCATTTCTCATTAGTCCTTCACAAACAAAGCCAGCCTTTTCATAACTCTTTCTAGCTTGTAAATTATCCTCATCTACACGTAGCCAAACTTTCTCCAATTCGAAATCAAAGAATCCCAGTTGTAATATACTATATAGAGATGCTATTCCATACCCTGTTCCCCAATACTCTTTATCCCCAATCGTAATTCCTAGTTCCGCATTTTTATTTGTTTTGTCAAAATTTTTAAGGTCTACCCAGCCAATGTGTATATTGTTTTCTGTAACGATAGCCCTTTGTTCATAACCATTCTTTCGACTTATGCATGCTTCAATCCATTTTCTCGTATCTTCACGAGTGAACGGAGGATATTGATCTGGTACGACTAAGTGTTTTGTCACTTCTGTATCTAATGACCATTGATATCGATCTTCTACATCCTCTAGTGTCAATTCCCTTAATTGAACGAATGGTATTTTCATTTTACTATCTCCTTTTTATTTGCCAATAGAAAATCCTTCGAACACTCTTCCTCCGTATAGTTCTAACGTCTTTTCTGTAAAATTAATTAATACATTTTTATCACCGTTTTTATAAAAATGATCAAAAGCCGCTACAAATTGTTCTGCATAATGGTCATCATATCTTCTTAAAACTCTAATAAACCATTTTGAATTTCCAAGCCATTGGCCATTTACTCTTAATACATATTCATGTATTAATTCCGCTAATAAATTAGCAATGAATAGTTCTTCTTCTCTTTTTGATGCACCAATGAAGTCATCCAAAGTATCCGAAATAAAATAGCGCTTCTGTTTCATCGTTTCTTCGGTCCATTTATCTGGTCCTTTAATTAGTAAATCGTTCGCTTCTTTTTTTAATTTCTCAACAATTTCACTTTCCCCTTTTAATACAATTCCTTCTGAAACTAATTGAGGTAGAGAAGGTCGCCCGCGATCACAATCCATTTTAAAAAAGGTTTTATACGTTACAAAATTATGTACAAATACTTCAACGGGCCATCCATTACTATAGAAGGATTCTCTATAACAAGATGACAAACTTTGATCGACTATAACAATATCAAGGTCAGATGTTTTTGTCGCTTCTCCTCGTACAACGCTTCCTCCCAGTAAAGCTACATCACAATTCGGAAATTGTGATGTAATTATGCTTTGTGCCGCTTCAATTGGTTTCATTTTCTTTTCTCCTTCGCTTATTTTACTTTCTTTTTTCTGCTCTTTCTCGAGCCTTTTTTATATACGGTTCTGCATCTGGTGTTTTACATGACGTTGCACCGTGATCAATTTTTACTTTTCCAATTTCACGAGCAATTTCAATTGCTTGTTGCTCTAAAGCTTCATTTCGAATCCCTATCGCAATTAAAGCGCTATTCATTGCTTCTCTTTTTCTATTTTTTTCATTATGTATATGAACTTTAATCTCTTCTAAATACGGCATGAAGAAGTTATCGTCTAACTTTTTATTTTTTATTGCGATATTCGCTAATAATGACCAACCTGCTCTCCCGATCCATTCATCATCAGATTTCGTCCATTCGTCCATTCTTTCTATTGCGATTGGCGACGTACATATAGCTGTCATAAGAACGTCCATTAAACAATAATAATCAACATCCCTAATCCAACTATTCAGCTGTTCTGATGTTACATTCTTCGGTTCTAAAATATACGTTGCTAAAGTCATTGCATCCATATTTTTTGTTTCCCATAATGAAATTGCTAAATCATGATCTTTTTTTATCTTCTTTTTTAATAATTTTAAATTTGCAAAACTGACTCCGAATAGCGGCTCTTTCGCCCCATGATTTTTATACGTTTTTCGATTTTGTTCCGTTCCATATTTCTCTAGTTGCTGCATGACCTCTTCAAGTAGCATTTGTCCACCTCTTTTATGTTTTCTGTTGACTTCATATAGGTATGTACGATATATTCTACATTATTTTTTGATTTTCCTATATTTATTTTTAAAATACGGTATGTGAAATTTTAAATATACTACGCAATCACACCATGAAAAACCTACACATTGTAAACATGCAGGTTTTTCATGGTATCAAATTTCCATAAAATAAGAAATAAACGAAGGAACCACCTTTGGTTCGTTCTCTCAATAATTTATCTCCGCTATATTTTGGCTAAACTCTTTACATCTGACCACTCTTCTATAGAACCTGCATCCGGAAAAACGGTAACTACATTAAAATTCGCACCTTTTTCTTTTCCTAATTGTTTTGCAGCTAATAAGTTTGCTGCCGCAGACGTTCCTATTTTCATACCAGTAGCCTTATAAAAACGGGCCATTTCATACAAGGTTTCTTCATATGAATAAGTCCATTGCTTTTCTATCAAATTGTCTTCCTTTTCTATGAAATGTTGTTTCCGTCCTAGACCGAATCCACCTGATCCTGCATATTTCTTTAAAGCATTTGGCGGTTGTTCAGATCCATATGGTAATTCGGCAGGCATTACTAAATGTAGCTCAACATTTTTTGTATACTTCTTTACTGCTTTATAGACCCCAATTAGAGTTCCACCAGTACCAGCGGATGCTACCCATGCGTGTATTGGTTTTCCGTTCATTTGTGCAATAATTTCTCGGCCTGTTCCTTCTATATGACTTAATAAATTTGCATTATTATAATGTTGGAACAAAAAGTATAACTCTTGTTTTTGTTTGCTAATCTCTATTGTCTTCTCAATTACAGCGTAAAATCCCTTACATTTATCAACTAAGATTACGTTAGCACCATAATATTCGAGTTCATTTAATAGAGATTGACCAGTTGCAGAACTTAACACTAACGTGCATTCAATCCCTAAATAATAACAAAGATAGCCAATTGACCTCGCTAAGCTTCCACCACTATACTCTAAAATATGTTGTTTTTTGTTCGCTTCTTGTAAATATTTATTGATCATTCCAAGTGCTGCTCTATCCTTAATCGATCCTGTAGGGTTGTGCCATTCACATTTAGCATAGATTGAAAGATTCTTCGTTTCTTCGCATTCTAATTTAATGAGAGGGGTATTTCCAACATTTTTAGAAAACTCTTCAAAATGGTTTACTATCATACTTTTATACCTCCGTCATACATCATATTTATAACATTTGTTCTTAGTCAAAATACTTTCTATATTTCAATTACGCTATTAACTATATTTTCCTATAAAAAATCCCTACAAACGTTGTAGGGATTTTTGTCTAAATCATTTTGTTGCACTCTATTACATACGAAAAGAACTTCTTTATTCAAATGCATTCATAAGCACAATTCTCCAGCCATCTGGATCCTCTATTGTAGTACCTTTCTCTATCCAATACGGATTTTCCGGTTCCACCTCATGGTAGCCCATTTCACTTAACCGATTCGCGATTATTTCAATTTCATCTTTATTCGGCATATAAAAAACTAGTAAATTATCTTTTGTCGGTGCTGGGCATGGGCTTCCATTTACATGCGTAGTAAACTCCAAATGGTACTCTTCACCCGGTAATCCAAACATAACCCCGTCATATCCTTCATGATTGTGAAATTCCCCTATACGTTTTAACCCTAATCCTGTTTCGTAAAAACTTATAACTTCTTCAAATTTATCTGTTGGTCTTGCAATTCTAAATTGAACCCAATTCTTCATGCAAATCTCCTCCTTTTCATTTTCCAAAGCTTTATAGTAGCCATTATAAGTTACATATATTTAGTTTAATATCCCTCATTAGTGTGAGAACTGCTTAAGTTGAAAGACCTATTCGTTCATACATAGTAGGACTTTAGTATAAAATTCATATAAACTTAGTTATACAAATATGGAGATAAAATAACGATTTCTTCCATATATATTATTACGTATGAAATAATTCTCCTTGTAGGGCCTTTATATATCGATCAGCAGATCTTTGTACAGCCCTATTCGCATCTTCCATCACAACACCATGAAACGCATTATACAGTCGACTAAATTGGATTCCTTTTACTTTCTCTGCCATTTTTCTAACTTTATTCGCTGGTAATGGGATAAGATTGGGATAACTATACATAAAACTTACCCATTTTCGATCCGAAACTACTTGTATAATATCACCTGATAACAAAATACCTTTCCCCTCATTACCGTCTTTCCAGTGCATAACAGTTCCACCTTTAAAATGGCCACCTAACCGATGCAATGTAAGTTCTTCCGATAATATCAAATGTTCCCCAGACCAAAATTTAATTTGCTTACTCGGGCGGACCACCCATTCTTTATCATCTTCATGAATATAGATAGGTATATGAAATGTTTCCGCCCATTTTACTTGTGTAGAGTAATAATGTGGATGAGAAAGTGCTATTGCTTGAATACCACCTAAATCATATATACGTTGTATCGTTTTATCATCTAAATAACTAATACAATCCCACAAAACATTTAGAGTTTTACTTTGTATTAAAAATGCTGTTTGTCCAATTGCAAACTTAGGTTTAGTAGTAATGCTATACAAACCAGTTTCTTCTTTTATTATTTCATTTTTGTATAAATTGCTATGTTGCATTGTTTCTAATGTTGTCCATGACTGCCCCATTGGATTCATATATTGCCTTTCCTCATTACAAATTTTACAACGCGAAGGTGCCTCTTTATTTTCGGGATACTGAACTCCACATGTCGTGCAAATATAATGAACCATATTCCCACTCCCTTTTTAAATGTAATTGATTCTTTACCAATATTTTAATAAAAAACGAAAATAATTAAATCAATAATTGTGACTAAAATGAAGTCATACGAAAGTACGATTATTCCCCTTCTATTTAAGAATTTAGTCTAAGTACTATATTTTATATTTCTTCTTTCTGGGAAGTTAAATTTTTCAATCATTACATGAAAGAGTAACTCTATACGAAATAAATGAACCTATTCATAGTTTTTGTCACAAGTTTGACACAGTAGTATAAACTAATACACATCTGGGGTATAGTATATTTAAAGTAACGATAAAAAAGAATATTGAATAAATTCTTTTTTAATCGTTACTAGATTACATTTGTAATAACTTAAGGGGAGATTATAATGGAAATCGTTATTATGCTCTATGAAGGGATTACTGCATTAGATGCTATTGGTCCGTACGAAGTATTTGCAGCAGAAAGCAATAACAACATAAAGTTTGTTGCTAAAACTACGGGCTTAATTAAATTAGATTCAAAAATGGGCTATTTACATGCCGATTATAATTTTACTGAAGTTAATTCAGCTGATATCCTTATTATTCCTGGATGTCGCCCGCCTAACTTTAAACAACTTATGGAGGACGAAGAAACTCTCAATTGGATTCTCCAAATACATGAAACTACTAAATGGACTACAACTGTATGTACAGGTTCTTTAATCTTAGGTGCTACTGGCCTACTAAATGGTGTTAAAGCCACTAGTCATTGGAGCTCTTTTGACTTGCTTCGTTCTCTCGGGGCTATTCCAACTGAAGAGAGAGTCGTTCGCCATGAAAAAATCATAACAGCAGCTGGTGTATCTGCAGGTATTGATATGGCTCTCCAGTTGATGGCTTGGGAATTCGGAGATGAAAAGAGTAAAGCAGTTCAGCTCATGTTAGAATACGACCCACAGCCTCCTTTTGATACAGGTTCACCAAAAAAAGCATCCGCATCATTATTAGAAGAATTAAATTTGATGCTTGAAGATTTTCATAATAAAGTTTAAAACCTTCCAATTTTTCAAGAATGCAGTTGATACAAAATCTTGCATATTTTTGACCAAACTTTTTTACAGTTGTAAAAAAGTTTTTTTGCATTTCCCTACCTATAATTGCTAATATAGTAGAGTAGAACTTTTATAGAGAGAAGGAAAATTATGCACAATGGAATTCGAATGACAACTTTAGTAAAAAGGGCTATGTTGATTTGCGCTGGGGTATTATTTACATATGAGGCCGCTTTAGGATCGGTACATACTGCTCTAGCAAGTACAGAAGATGAAGCAAAGTCTGTTCAATTTGTAAGTGAAATTCAAACATCTCTTGCACCGAAAGAAGCTCCAAAACACTATAATGGGCAAGTTAGAAAAGTCGCTTACTTAACATTTGATGACGGTCCTGGAAAATACACAGCTGAGCTTTTAGATATGTTAAAGAAAGAAAATGCAAAAGCAACATTCTTCCTAATTGGTTCAAACGTGAAAGCTTTCCCTGATCTTGTGAAACGTGAAGATGCTGAAGGCCACTATGTTGGGATGCACAGTATGACTCATAACTATAAGAAACTATACACAGAAGGACATTACGTAGATGAAATGAAAGAAGATCAAGGCTTAATCGCTGGCGTTCTAGGCAAATCACCCGTATTAACTCGTCCATCATACGGCTCAATGCCAGGATTAAACGAAGCACTTCGCAACAAAGTGGTGGAAAACGGGTTGAAAGTTTGGGATTGGACAATTGATTCTTTAGACTGGAGATACAACAAAATGCAAGTTGATGCTGCATCAGCTAAAATTGTAGAAAACGTTCTACATGGTGCTACAAATCCAACAGAAGTTATCCTTATGCACGATATTCACCCACAATCAGTTAAAGCAGTACCTGGAATTATAAAAGGACTGAAAGAAAAAGGATATGAATTAGAAGCCTATAATGAGAACGAACACTTCCCATTAAACTTCTGGCATGATAATCGTATGTAATGAAAAGACTTGATTCCCTCTAGTAGGATATCAAGTCTTTTTTTAACGTTTTGGAAAGTTTCTTTGTTGCTCTTCAATAAAACGAATAATCTTTTCTCTGTCCTCATGCGTAATACTTATAGAAAATTCGTACTCCTCTTCCTTACACCACGAAGGGGTAAGTTCCTGAGATAATCGGACTACAATTTGAAACTCACCTTCATTTTTCCCCATTAATTCAAACGCTATATTAGGCTCTATGAAATCTAATTCGGTATATGTAGGATTCGGTAATGATTGAAACCATTTTTTCATATGCTGTAAGTCGAAAGTTTGTAGAAAAGGATCCATCGTTTCAAAAACTTTATTTCCTTCTGACAGTTTCGCTTTTACTATAAGCCAATTTCTATCACACTCCTCTTTTGCATCTTTAAATTGGTATCTCACCACCTCTAAATGTAATGCTACTTTTTCATTTTGAAAATCCATAAATTGCTCCCCTTCTTGCTATAAAACTTTTACTTTATAAATTTGAAATATATAAGCCTTTACTTGCAAGACAATTATTTTTCTATCTCCTGTTAATTTCAATTCTTAAATATAATGATTTTCGTTTATTAATACACATGACTGATTCTAACATATCATTCTTTATACATTAAATATATTTGATTTGCTATATAATCTGAACTAAAGTGAAGTCCATTCCTTATCCACCACATGATAATACCTACCAAAGAGGCTGTTTTAATATCAACTGCAACATAATCATCAGGTAATTTATTTTTCGTATTCTCTCTTCTCGTTTCTATTAATTGCTTTAAAAATAAAAATAATTGCTCTTCAAATTGATTCATTTTAAATAATATAAATAAAAAATTCCGGTGGATATATAAATAATCTAGCAATTGTGTTAGCTTTTGTTTTTCTGATAAATCTTTTGCATGTATTAAATCAACAATTTTATTAGAAAGCTCATTTAAAATCTCGCTATTGATTTGGTCTAGTAAATCTTGAATATCTTGATAATGTAAGTAAAATGTTGTTCGATTTAATCCTGCTTTTGTTGCGATTTTCTGAACCGTTAAGCTTGAAATAGTAGGATTCTCACATAAAAGAGAAAAAACAGCATTTTTAAACATTTCTCTTGAACGAACTGTACGAGGGTCCTCTTTTTTAAGTGTAGACATTTTGAAACTCCTTTATAGATTTTCTCTTTACTTTCTCGACAGTACATATCTTCTCTGTCGAGTAGTGAACATTTTCAACAAAACTGTTCATGGTCAGAGAAAACGTATTTTGTTACCATTAATTTTATCGACACAATGTCGATAAATCAAGGTAACAATGAAGGAGATTACCAATGCAAAAGGAAATATCAGAAAGAAATAAAAAAATTATACTAGTTGTCCTCATTACCGGCTGTTTTTTATCAACCTTAAATCAGACGCTATTAAATGTGGCAATGAGTAATTTAATGAAGGTATTTGATGTAACAGCTGCAACAGTGCAATGGCTATCAACAGGCTTTATGCTCATAAATGGTGTTCTAGTTCCAATTACTGCATTTTTAATGAAACGATTTACAACAAGGCAGCTATTTATTAGCTCAATGCTCTCTTTGTTTATTGGGACCGTTCTCTGTGCATGCGCCATGAATTTTAGCATTTTGTTAACAGGAAGAATGATTCAAGCAGTTGGAGCAGGAATTATTATGCCACTCATGATGACTATTATTTTATATTTGTACCCTAGTGAAAAACGCGGAAGTATTATGGGGACCATCGGATTCGCTATAATTTTTGCGCCAGCTATCGCTCCAACTTTATCTGGCTTTATTATTGAATATGTATCATGGAGATGGCTATTTATTGGATTAGCTCCATTTATATTCATCGTAATTATTCTCGCGATTAAATATTTAATGAATGTTGCAAATACAACAAAAGCAAAATTAGATATCGTAAGTGTCATTTTATCAACAATTGGCTTTGGTTGTGTTATATCCGGATTCAGTAGTGCAGGAAGTAAAGGATGGAATCATCCCGTTGTTATTATAACAATTACTATCGGTATCATCGTTACAGCTTTATTCTGTTTACGTCAAATAAAGTCTAATGATCCATTATTGAATTTATCAGTATTTAAATATAAAGTTTTCACTCTTACTTCAGTCATTAACGTACTCATTACGATGATTATGTATGCAGATTTAATTCTATTACCCATTTACTTACAAAACGGACGAGGTTTTACTGCATTTGAATCAGGTTTACTTCTATTACCTGGAGCTGTCATTAACGCCTTCTTATCACCTATCACAGGCAAAATGTTTGATAAATATGGAGCGAAACCACTCTTTATTACCGGTTTAATCTGTGTCATTATTTCGATGTGGGGTGTAATTGATTTGACCGACTCCACAACTTATATGTATTTAATGGTTCGTACCATTATTTTACGAATTGGGTTAAGTTTCATTTCAATGCCTTTAAATACAGCCGGCTTAAACGCTTTGCCAATAGAACTGGGTTCACATGGTTCAGCAGTAAATAATACAATTCGCCAATTAGCAGGTGCGATTGGGACAGCAGTTATCATCACGGTATATACAATTCAATCTACTTCACACATATCACAGTTATCTAGTGGGAATGGAAATATAACAGCTACACAAGTAACAAAATTATCTTCTATCTTCAGCTCAAGTGATGCATACGTGTTTATGTTAGTCTTATCTTTTATAGCTTTGATTATCGTAAGTTTCATGCCCAAAAAAGTAGTAATCAAAAGATACGAAAGTAAATCTTCAAACATAAAATGATTGTTAAAAATTAAGCACTTAAAAGATGGCTCCGGAATTATACCGAAGCCATCTTTTTGAGTGCTTACGACTATAATTATAATCCTCGATTACTATTTGAAGAGATTATATTTTACAGTTATGCTTTTAAATAATCGTTAGAATTCTTAATACTGAATAGCTTATAAGTACATATTAATCATAAGGAGTGATATGTATATGGATTTTCTTTCATCTGAATATTTGTCAGCCTTGCTTGCCATTATTGTAATTGATCTAGTGTTAGCTGGAGATAATGCCATCGTAATTGGATTAGCAGCAAGGCGATTACCGAAAGATCAACAAAAGAAAGTTATTATATGGGGAACTGTCGGGGCTATCGCTATTAGAGCCCTCGCTACCTTAATTGTCGTTTGGTTATTAAAAATACCAGGATTACTTCTAATTGGTGGTGTACTCCTCATATGGATTGCTTACAAATTAATTGCTGAGGGTAAAAATCATGATATTAAAGCTGAAGAAGGATTTTGGTCTGCTATTAAAACCATTATTATAGCGGATGCATTAATGGGAATTGATAATGTACTCGCTGTTGCGGGAGCTGCGCATGGTAATTTTTCTTTAGTAATCATCGGATTATTAGTGTCTATTCCAGTAGTCGTATGGGGCAGTACATTAATTTTAAAATGGGTTGACCGTTTCCCTGTCATCATTACGATTGGAGCAGCTGTTTTAGCTTATACTGCTGCAAAAATGATTGTAGATGAGAAATGGTTCGCTGGATTTTTCGAAAGTAATCCTTTCATAAAATGGGCATTCATTATTATTATCATCATCGGTGTGGTATTCTTCGGAAAGATGAAACAAAAAACTAAAGATGGTACTATGTAATGTTAATGTAATTATAGTTACAAACAAAAGCGCTACTCATATGAGTAGCGCTTTTTCATATTTATTTAGCTTCTCCGTCTTCAGTCGTTTTTACCTTCGTTTTATTTTTATCACGATGGTTATAGTTATACTTCGAACGATCTACTGGAGTGAAGCCTTCTGGTGTGTAGAATCGTAATAAGTCACCATTTACGACTTGGTCAGAGTATTTTAGTGATTTTTGAACCATTTGTTCATTTTGTTTTATTTCATCTGTTAATTCTACAGGTTTTCCAGTTGTTGTATCATAATATTTTCCGTTCAATGCCGTAACTGTTGGGCTTACATAATTACCGTTACGGAATGGAACAACTTGTTTATGATCTGGTGATAATAAATCTGAACCGAATTGAACATAATTTTTCGTATCTGTACCTAGTAAGTGTAATAACGTAGGAAGAACGTCAATTTCACCGCCATATTGATGTTGTACGCCACCTTTCACTCCTGGTACACGAACTATTAATGGTACACGTTGTAACTGTGCATTTTCAAATGAGTTCATTTCTTTACCCATTACTTGTGACATTGCTGCATTATGGTTATCTGAAATACCGTAATGGTCACCATACATAACGATAATCGAGTTATCGTATAAGCCAGATTGTTTCAAGTAATCAATGAACCCTTTTACAGACTCATCTAAATATCGTGCTGTTTGGAAATACGTATCTACTGATGAATCACCTGTAGTCGCTGGTTCAATTGTTGCTTCCGCTTTATCAATAGGATAAGGGAAATGGTTTGATAACGTAATGAACTTCGTATAGAACGGTTGTTTTAACGTTTGTAATAATGGAATTGATTCATTAAAGAACGGTTTATCTTTTAAGCCATAGTTTACTACGTCTTTTTCGTTCATATCATAGTATGACGCATCAAAGAATTTGTTAAAACCAAATGATTTATAAATATCGTCGCGGTTCCAGAATGTTTTATAGTTACCGTGGAATACCGCTGATGTGTATCCTTGTTGTCCTAAAATAGCTGGTGCTGATTGATACGTGTTATGAGCCTTATTTGTAAAAACAGATCCTTGTGGTAATCCGTACATTGAGTTTTCTAACATGAACTCCGCATCAGATGTTTTACCTTGTCCTGTTTGATGGAAGAAGTTATCAAAGTATAACGTATTCGCATCTTTTGTAAATGAATTTAGAAATGGTGTAACTTCTTGCCCATTTAATTTATAATCGATTAAAAAGTTTTGGAATGACTCTAAATGAATATAAATTACGTTCATTCCTTTTCCTTTACCGAAGTATTCAGGATTTGGACTTGCATATGTTGATGCAAGATAATTTCTAACTTCTGTCATATTATCTCCATCAGCTAACGCTCGTTCTGTTGATGCTTTCGCACTTTGAATACCATCATAAATCGTATAGTTGTATGCCCCTAAATATTTCACAATATAATTACGGTCAAATGTTCTTGTCAATAATTCAGGACGATCAGATTCTGCAAGCCCTAGGTTCACACTGAATAATAAAATACCTGCTACAAATACTAGTGATAGTTTATGTTTCGCAACACGAATAGGTTTTGGGTTTGCAAATTTTGTTGCGACTAAAACAATTAAAATGATTGTATCTAAGAAATATAGTGGATCATATAAGTGTAGTAACGCGAAAATACTACCACCTAAATCACCAAAGTTATTCGTTTGTGTTAATGTCGGGAACGTAATAAAATCACTGAAAAAGCGATAATATACTACGTTTGCGTATAAAAGTATCGACAATAACAAATTAATAATAATTACCCAAATATAAGATCGTTTCCCTTTTGCAAATAATGCAAGTCCTAAAAATAGAACTGCTGAACTAAGCGGGTTAAAAAACAGCAAGAATTTTTGGATTGTGTTTGAAATTCCTAAATTAAATTCCGTTACATAGGCTGTATATGTTTTGAGCCATAATAAAATAACGGCAAACAGAAAGAATCCAAAATGATTACTTAACACACTTTTGCTCTTTAATAAAAACTGTTTCATCTCTCCACCTCTTTTAATCATCCAAGGCTTATTTTTTATAAGTCCGTCTCTGTATTTAATTTTCTTCTTCAAATAGATTTTATTTGTTTAACTACATGAAGAATATTAGTAATTATAAATTGAAGCTTTTATTTATTCAACTATTTCTTTTTAAACATTGTGACCTTGGTTTCTATTTAACAAAATTAATTTGTAACATTTCCTGTTTTCTCCCAAGTTCCATCCACTACTTATGACTCCACATACTATAAACCTTTATTCACTACTTCGCAAACTAATCTATCTCCATTTTTGGTACATTTTTCACATAACAAAAAAGTGTAGTTTGACCTTATTACTCAAACTACACTTCTCCTGTTACAATTAACTCCTTCAATCCTATACACATTAAATCTCATCTATGTGCCAAAAAACTATGCAATCATAACATTACAATTTCTTACCACCGTTAATATTATATTTGAATAATTATTCATTTAATACCTTAGTCTTCATCTCTTTTCAACAAAACCCCCGCTCTAACAAAGAGCAGGGGTTTTCATCATATATTATTGACCTTTATACATTGCATCTACTTGTTTTTGAAGTTCTTCATTTTCTAAGTACTCATCGTAAGTTGCCTCTTTATCGATTACACCGTTTGGTGTTACTTCGATAATGCGGTTTGCAATTGTTTGTACGAACTGATGGTCATGAGATGTGAATAACATTGTACCTTTGAATGCAATTAAACCGTTGTTTAATGCAGTGATAGACTCAAGATCTAAATGGTTCGTCGGATCGTCAAGTGTGATTACATTCGCACCACTTAACATCATTTTAGATAACATACAACGAACTTTTTCGCCTCCAGATAATACAGAAACGTTCTTCTTAACTTCTTCACCTGAGAATAACATACGGCCTAAGAAACCACGTAAGAAGCTCTCTGACTCATCTTGTGGAGAGAATTGGCGTAACCAATCAACTAAGTTGAAGTCACTGTTCTCAAAGTATTTAGAGTTATCTCTTGGGAAATACGATTGAGATGTTGTAACACCCCATTTGAATGAACCGCTATCTGGCTCCATTTCACCCATAAGGATTTTAAATAATGTTGTCATCGCAATATCGTTACGACCGATAAATGCAACTTTATCACCTTTATTTAAAGTGAAGTACACATTATCTAACACTTTTTCGCCATCAATTGTTTTAGAAAGTCCTTCAACAGTTAATAAGTCATTTCCTATTTCACGCTCAGGTGTGAAACCAACGAATGGATAACGACGTGATGATGGTCTAATATCATCCAATGTAATTTTATCTAATAATTTTTTACGAGAAGTGGCTTGTTTCGCTTTAGATGCGTTTGAGCTAAAGCGTGCAATGAAGTTTTGTAACTCTTTTACTTTCTCTTCTTTTTTCTTATTAGCATCTTGTGTTAATTTTAAAGCTAATTGGCTTGACTCATACCAGAAGTCATAGTTACCAACATAAAGTTGAATTTTACCGAAATCAAGATCAGCCATGTGCGTACAAACTTTATTTAAGAAGTGACGGTCATGGGATACAACGATTACTGTATTTTCAAAGTTCATTAAGAAGTTCTCTAACCATTGAATCGCTTTTAAGTCCAAGTGGTTGGTAGGCTCATCTAGTAATAGAATGTCAGGTTTACCGAATAAAGCTTGAGCAAGTAATACTTTTACTTTCTCTGCCCCAGTTAATTCTGACAATTTCTTATCATGAAGATCTTCACCAATACCAAGTCCTTTTAGTAAGATTGCAGCTTCTGACTCAGCTTCCCAACCGTTAAGCTCAGCGAACTCACCTTCAAGTTCAGCAGCACGCATACCATCTTCATCACTAAAGTCTTCTTTCATGTAAATAGCATTTTTCTCTTGCATTACTTTATAAAGTTGCGTGTGACCCATAATTACTGTTTCTAATACTGGGAACTCTTCATATTCGAAGTGGTTCTGTTTTAATACTGCTAGACGCTCACCTGGCGTAATATGTATGTCACCTGTTGATGGTTCGATTTCTCCAGATAAAATCTTTAGAAATGTTGATTTACCAGCACCGTTTGCTCCAATTAAACCGTAGCAATTACCTGGCGTGAATTTTATGTTAACATCTTCAAACAATTTGCGATCCGCGAAACGCAAACTAACGTTACTTACTGTAATCATTTGTGTCCTCCTACTAATACCGCTTATTTCAGCGTTTTCTCACCGATTGTCTTAAAAAATCGCATATTACGACTCAATTATTGTAGACTATAGCTATTATATAGTAGAAGCTGGATGAATAGCAACGGTTGATTACCTTTCTACAATGAAATCGGATAGTTTTTATCGATTCTCACTCTGTAATACATTGGATTAATTTCCTATTTTTAATTTTTTTCTTATTTCGTATTTATTATTTTCTCTTTATAACTCTTCAATTTACTCGTTAATCCTATTAAAGCAGGTAACAATATCGGTATCACGATTAAAGCTAATAGTAATAGTGCAACGCCAACAACTGATGCTACTTGTATAAGTGTCAATACACCTGATGGAATTAATGCGGCAAATGTCCCGCCTAAAATTAGCGCCGCTGATAATACAACTCCTCCTATATGACGAGATGCAGTTACAATTTTCGTTACCGAATCCCCTTCTATCTCGTTATAGCGCATCATTACGAAAATACTATAATCCACTCCTAAAGCGACAATCATAATGAAGCTAAAGAATGGAACATTCCAGCTTAATAAATCTACATGTAATACATGTGCACTAATTTGTTCGCTTATACCAAGTGATGCAAAGTACGCTAATAGTAATGAGCCAATAATAAATATTGTGTTTAGTAATGAGCGTGTAATTACGATTAATACAATCGCAATTCCAATCAACATAATCGTAGCTGTACGCAAGAAATCTTGCCCGGTTACTTCTTTTAAATCAACATTTCTAGCTGTTGTCCCGCCGATCGCTTTTTTCGCCGTTTTTAATTCAGTACCATTTAGCGTACCATCTATCGTTTTATTAATTTCTTGAATGATTGGCATCGCTTCTTTTGAATACGGATTTACGTCTAAAATGATTGTCATTTTAGCAGTCTTTCTATCATGTGACATGTACGTATTCAATGCTTTTTGGAAATCTTCTCCCGCTAACACTTCTTTAGGAATATAAAATTTCTCAGAGCTTTTTGACTCATTAAGCTCGCCTAAATATTTCTGAGCATCCCCTAGGCCGTTACTTACTTTTCCAAGCCCTTCTGTACTTTTAGATAAGCCGGATTGTAATTGCCCCATCTTTTCTTGCAGGTCTTTCAATCCAGTTAAAAGCTGCCCTTGCCCATCATTTATTTTTGTTAAGCCGGATTGTAGCTCAGATGATTTGTTTGCAATTTGTTTTGAACCTGTAGCTCCTTCGTTTAATCCAGTTTTTAGTCCGGCAGCTCCTTTTTGTAACTTGGTAACGCCATTATTCATTTCCTTTATGCCGTTATCTACTTTCAGTAATGATTGATTCGCTTCTTTAAATGAATTCACCGCAGCTTTATGTTGCACTGCTAATTGATTTAATTCTTTTGAAAGTCCACTTAATTGCTTTTGAGCTTCCTTCGCAATTCCTATCGTTTGCTGTACATTAGGATCATTTGCTACTTCTGGTTTCGTTTGAATGAAATTAGTCATTAACACTTCAATTTGTTCATATCCTTTTTTCGCACCGTCAATCGCTTGAGAAATACTTCCGAAGTATTGATCGTAAGAACTTAAACCCTTTTCTAACTGTGCATAACCAGCATGAAGCTGTGACGTTGCACCCGATAGGACATTTATATTTTCATTTACTGAAGTTAACCCACTCTCAATTTGCTGCGCTCCTTGTGCACCTTCGTTTATGCCAATGGATAATTGATTTAAAGCTGTTCCTAATGCTGATACTCCATTTTTCGCTTCGTTCGTTCCATCAATTAACTTTTGAACATTTGCAAGACTATTTGAGTCATTACTACCCATTTTATCTTTCGCATCCGTTAAGCCATCATTAATTTCCTTTATGCCACCATTGGCATCGCCTAAACCAGTATTTAGTTCTCCCGCTTGTTTATTTAAATATAATTCTTTTATCTTATCACCAGTTGGACGCGTCGGTGCATATACTTCTGAAACACCTTTAACTTTCGAAATTTTATCAGTTAATTCATCTAAAGTTTGTAGAGACGTTCCTTCATCTAATTTTTTGTTAGATTGAATCACTAACGTACTTGGTGAAGAAAATCCTGGTGGAAAATGTTCTTCTATCACATTAATACCCATTTTTGATTCATACTTATTATCCACTTCAAACAAATCATTGTAATTCAGTGTATTAGAGTATTTTAATACGAAAGGAATCGATATCACGAATACGATGATTAAAGCAACAAATGGTCTTGCTACTGAATTTTTAGCAAAGAATCCCCATAAACGGCTATCCTCATGACCTTTAAATGTTTTAACTGGATAAAACATTCCTTTTCCTAAAAGCACCATAAAAAATGGATTTAAAGTGGTTATTACGAGTAGTAATACTAAAACACCAATTGCTACCGCTGAAGTAGATTGATATAATTTAAAACTCGCTAAAGCAAGTGATGCAAAACCAATTAGCACCGCTATCCCGCTATATAAAACGGTTTTACCTGCCGATTTAAATGTTTCTTTCGTGGCCAAAAATGCATTTTCTTGTTTACTTAATTCTTCTTTAAACCTCGTATATAATAAAATGTTGTAATCTGTTCCTACTCCAAACAGTACGACAACTACAAACACTTGCGTAAAGTTAGAAAACGGAAAATTAAATTGATCTACAAGATGAGCAATAATACCCATTGAAACTAAATACGATATACCAACTGTAAGAAGAGAAACAATTGGAACAATTGGTGAACGGAATACAATGATTAATACTATAAGAATGAAAATAATTGAAATAACTTCAGTCTTTTTCACTCCCTCTTGAGAGGATGTAAGAAAATCACCCGCTATTAAGTCACTTCCTGTTAAGTACGTTTTTACTCCTTTCGTTTGCACTTTTTTATGAAGATTATTTGCAACTTTTGATATTTCACCATGCTTTTTATCTATTGATATTTGCGTTAAAATAGTCGTATTATCTTTAGAAACTAATTGTTTCTCCAATTCTTTATTATCTAAATGTGAAACAACTTCCTTAATTCCTAATTGCTCTTTTTCATTTTGCAAAGCGTTGATTGTTTTTGTTATTTCCTCTTTTTGCTCAGTAGTTAAAGCTGTTTTATTGTCACTATTAAATACGGCGATAACTTCGTATTTTTCAACTCCTTCTTTATCCATTTCTTTGATCATCTTGTCAGCAATACTGCTTTGTTCTGTATTAGGGATTGTAATTTTCCCTTTTTCCTTCACTAGTTTATCCATATTAGGCATCGTTACGACCATTGTAATAGTAATAACTATCCATAATAGAAAAGATAAACTTCTCCAACTTTTTAACTTGCTCATTTGAATCATCTCCCGTTTTTAGCGTTTCATGTTAAGTTCGGAATGAACATTCATTCCTACCCTTTTAAAACTATCATTTCGGAATGAACATTCATTCCTATCACTCTATTAAATTATTTTTAAAACTCTATTAAATTACCTTTAACGGAATGAATGTTCATTCCTGTCCTTATAAAGCTATAGAATCAAATGATTCTAATAGCATTCCAAGAGCTTTCTTCCAATTCTTTTACTAATTCTTTTGAGTATTCTAATTGCCCCGTTGCCATTACTTTAGTTAATTTTTCTAGCGGTTGGTATACAATGATAATTAATGCAACTGGAGGCAATGGACGGAGAAACCCTTTTGCGATTCCATCTTCTATAATATTCATAAAGAAGCCTATAAAATCGTCAAATATTTTCTTACTCTGTTCATCAAGAAAATAACTATCACAGTGAGAATTTGTAAAAAGAAAAGCATCCACATTGTTTCTCGCAAATTCAAATAAACGGTTGTACGTATGACTAAACTGTTCACGAATATTTGCTTCAACAGGAAAATCTGTTTTTATCATTTCAGATAGTTGCAACATACTTTTTGAAAATAATGAGTTAACGAGTGCCTCTTTATTTTCAAAATAGCGATAAATCGTACCAGCGCCGACATTGGCTTTTTCAGCGATCATCGGAATTGTCGTACCATCGTAACCACGCTCTGCGAATAGTTGTATAGCTGCTTCAAAAATGTCTTCTTGTTTATTTTTAGCCATTTTTCTCACCTCAATTTTCAGGAATGAAAATTCATTCCGTTTTTAATTATAAATTAGATGGATTAAAAGTCAAGTGTGTGACTACGCAAATGTAGCATTTTCAAATAACACACTCACTTAGATTTCAATGCATTTTTTGAATTAACACTTCAAAAAAATTCTTTGTATCATCGTGACTTAAAATGCTCAATATATCTTGTGTTTTAAAAAATTGAACTTGACTTATTTCATTATCTTTTGGATTCAAATCTGTTCTATCACCTATATATTCTACATAAAACATAGTTGTTTCTTGTTTTTCAAATCCAGTTTTCACTTTTAATTCTTCAGGAAACTCAAAGCAAATTTTATCTTCCATTTGTTTCATAACTATAAACTTTTTTGAACCGGTTTCTTCTTCAAGCTCTCTCAATATAGCACTTTCTAAGTCATTATCTGTATGTTTTAATCCGCCTTTAGGAAAATCCCACTCCCCCTTTGACAAATTGTATTCTCCTTCTATATCGCTTATTTTTACCTTATGTACCAATAAAAATTCACTATTTTGGAATATGATTGCGCCTACAGCTTGCCTAATCATTCTATTTCCCCTCCTAAAATAATGCTTTCATTCTATTAATAGAAAAGTACTATAATAACTGTTTTTCATTATAGTACTTTTTTAATGACACATTGCACAGTGTATTAATTAAAAGAAATCATAAATAAACGGCTTACGCACTGGTACTAAATTCTCAAATGACCGCATTGCCTCTTCGCTTCCGCTAATTAATTCAAGTTCGTTTAGTTCTAATGGACGTTTGTATCCAAACATTATTGTCGATAGTGCATTTATATCCAGTTTGATTCCTTTTTCCGTTGCTTCTTCTACAATTGTTAATTCATGATTTGCAAGTCTCACTACTACGTTATTCCACGGAGCAAATGAATCTGTAATATGTAAGATCACTTCTTGCTGTACATCGTTCCAGTTAAATTCATATTGTTTTAAGAACTGCTCTACATCTACAATTCTGCCCATAAAATATGGTTTCACTTCTGTCTTCACGCGTGGCTCTTGCAATGTATATAACAACGGTTCGTTTTCACTTACTGTCATTTCAAGTTCTTTAATCATAGAATCATGCTGGCAAATAAAGTTCCACAGACCATTTCGTGCTTCATTATGCAGTGGTACAAATTCTTCTACTGTCATTTTATAGTTTTCTATTTTATATAACATGTAACCAGCTGCCGTTTGATTTTCATCATAGTAAATCGCTAATGCTAAATCATCATAAACTACTTGTAACCACCAGTTCTTCTCTCGAACTAACATACCTGAAACACGTTCTGCAAAGGTTTCATATAGCTTCTCGACTTCTTCTGGATGATTTTCTTTATTGAAACGTTTCACGGTGCCATTTACTTGTTTTTTCATAACTAAATCGCTCTTAGTCATATGACATACGAGAAGATCCGCACAAAGTTCCCAGCCGTATTTACGGTAAAATGAAACAGAAAATGGATGTAACATCGATACTGTATATCCATCTTTTTTCATCGTTTGAAGAGAATGCTGAAGTAGCTCTTTTACATACCCACTTCTTCTATACTCAGGATACGTCGCTACCCCTGCAACGCCGCCCATTTTAAATGTTTCTTTTCCTATGTATATATGAAATGGAATAAGATGTAGTTTTGCTGCTAAGTCTTCCCCTTCCATAATGCCGTATATTTCATGACTTTCTTTCATTCGAGTGATTTGCTGCTGCAATCGTTCCTCATTTACTTTATATTGAAAAGCGTATTCTGATAAACGTAATGCTTCTCTAAATTTATCTTCTTGTAATTGTATGACATTCATATAATTCTCCTCCATTCCCTGATTGAATTGTATCATAATTCTTACTATTGTAGTTCTGTAAGTGAAATTACACAGACGTTTCAACAAAAAATATCGATTTTACAACAACTAACATAAAAAAGCAGATACATAATGTATCTGCTTCTCATCACCTTATTTTGCTAACTTTTGAAGTTCTTCAAAGAATGTAGGGTATGATACACCTACTGCTTCTGCATCTTCAATTGTTGTTTTTCCCTCTGCTAGACAGCCAGCAATCGCAAGCATCATTCCGATGCGGTGATCACCGTAACTATTTACTGTACTGCCTTTTAGAGCTGATTTTCCGTATATAATCATGCCATCATCAGTTGCTTCTATGCGAGCTCCTAGTTTCGTTAACTCCGCAACGACTGTATCAATACGGTTCGTTTCTTTTACTTTTAACTCGTGTGCATCTTTAATAACTGTAATACCTTCTGCTTGTGTTGCCGCTAAAGCGATAA
>Ga0114954_1000140_pt1 | contig 27230 bp, 30 predicted proteins | sample Porto_4metaG_FD_87299 | JGI IMG/M metagenome (GOLD analysis project Ga0114954, IMG submission 87299) | Marine algal microbial communities from Porto, Portugal - Porto_4 metaG | ecosystem: Host-associated > Algae > Red algae > Unclassified | place: Portugal: Porto | collected 2015-02-02
CGTAATAATTGGTTGTACTTAGCAATACGGTCAGTACGGCTCATAGAACCAGTTTTGATTTGGCCAGCGTTAGTTGCAACTGCGATGTCAGCGATTGTAGCATCTTCAGTTTCACCAGAACGGTGAGATACAACTGCTGTGTAACCAGCACGTTTAGCCATTTCGATAGCTTCGAAAGTCTCAGTTAAAGTACCGATTTGGTTAACTTTAATTAAGATTGAGTTAGAGATACCTTTTTCGATACCTTCAGCAAGTTTTTGAGTGTTAGTTACGAATAAATCGTCACCAACTAATTGTACTTTATCACCGATACGCTCAGTTAATAATTTGTGACCATCCCAGTCGTTTTCGTCTAAACCATCTTCGATAGAGATGATTGGGAAGTCTTTGCAAAGCTCTTCGTAGAAATCAACCATTTCTGCAGAAGTTAAGCCAGTACGGCCTTCGCCTGCAAGGTCATATTTACCAGTTTCTTTGTTGTAGAACTCAGAAGAAGCAACGTCCATTCCTAAGAATACGTTCTCGCCAGCTTTGTAACCAGCTTTTTCGATAGCTTCGATGATTACTTCTAGAGCTTCACGGTTAGAACCAAGGTTTGGAGCGAATCCACCTTCGTCACCTACTGCCGTATTAAGACCTTTGTCATGTAATACAGCTTTAAGTGCATGGAATACTTCAGCACCCATACGGATTGATTCTTTGAATGTTGGAGCACCAACTGGTAAGATCATGAACTCTTGGAAGTCTACGTTGTTATCAGCGTGAGAACCACCGTTGATGATGTTCATCATTGGAGTTGGTAATTGTTTTGCATTGAATCCACCAAGGTAACGGTATAATGGAAGACCTACGAAGTCAGCTGCTGCATGAGCTACTGCCATAGATACACCAAGGATAGCGTTAGCGCCTAGTTTACCTTTGTTTGGAGTGCCATCTAATTCGATCATAGCACGGTCGATACCAGCTTGGTCAGTTACATCGAAACCAGCGATTTCTGGAGCGATAATTTCGTTAACGTTGTTTACTGCGTTAATAACACCTTTACCAAGGTAACGAGATTTGTCACCGTCACGTAATTCTACTGCTTCGTGCTCACCAGTAGATGCACCACTTGGTACGATAGCGCGTCCGAAAGCGCCGCTTTCTGTGTAAACTTCTACTTCTACAGTTGGGTTACCACGAGAGTCAAGGACTTCGCGAGCATAAACATCAATAATTGTTGACATAATAAATTCTCTCCTTTTTATATAAGCAAATTATTTAATAATTGTTTTACCTGTCATTTCTTTCGGTTGTTCCACATTTAAAAGTGTAAGCATTGTTGGGGCGATATCTCCTAAAATACCACCTTCACGAAGCTCTACATCATTTTTTGTAACGATGAAAGGAACCGGGTTAGTTGTATGAGCTGTCATAGGCCCGCCATCAGCAGTTAACTCCTGATCAGCATTACCATGGTCAGCAGTAATAAGTGCTACACCATCTTTTGCAAGAATCGCTTCTACAACTTTTCCTAAACATTCGTCAGTTGCTTCTACTGCTTTAATTGTTGGTTCCATCATCCCAGAATGGCCAACCATATCACAGTTCGCAAAGTTAAGAATGATAACATCATGTTTATCATTTTCGATTTCATTTACTAAAGCGTCCGTTACTTCGTAAATGCTCATTTCAGGTTTCAAATCATACGTTGCAACCTTTGGTGAGTTAATTAAGATACGCTCTTCTCCTGGGAATTCAGCCTCACGACCACCGCTAAAGAAGAATGTAACGTGCGGATACTTTTCAGTTTCCGCGATGCGAAGTTGCTTTAATCCCGCTTGCGCAACAACTTCACCTAAAGTGTTATCAAGGTTCATTGGCTTAAATGCCACGTAACCATCTACAGTTTCACTGAAGTGTGTCATACAAACGAATTCAGGAATGTGAGGTACTTTTTCACCACGATCGAACTCACGGAAGTCTTCGTTTGTAAATACACGAGCAATTTGAATTGCACGGTCTGGACGGAAGTTATAGAAAATAACTGCATCATCATCATTGATTGTTGCAACTGGCGTGTTATCTTCGTTAACAATTACAGACGGCAATACGAATTCATCATAGATACCGTTCGCATAAGAGTCTTCTACACACTCTTCTGCTGATTTATAAGTAGGGCCTTCACCATTCACCATAGCACTGTAACATTTTTCTACGCGATCCCAACGCTTGTCACGGTCCATGGAGTAATAACGACCAGAGATAGTCGCGAATTGTCCTACACCTGTTTCTTTAATTACTTCATTTGTTGCATCGATATAACCTTTTGCTGTTTGTGGTCCAACATCGCGGCCATCTAAGAACGCATGGATATAAACTTTCTCCACGCCTTCTTTTGCTGCTAAGCGAAGAAGAGCAAACATATGGTTCATGTGACTGTGCACACCACCGTCAGAAAGTAAACCGAATAAATGAAGAGCAGTACCTTTTTCTTTCACGCTTTTAATTGCATTTTGGAATGTTTCGTTCTGATCGAACTCACCTTCACGAATTGCAACGTTTACGCGTGTTAAGCTTTGGTATACGATGCGGCCAGCACCGATATTTAAGTGACCAACCTCAGAGTTACCCATTTGACCTTCTGGAAGACCTACTTCCTCACCACAAGCTGTAAGCGTTGTATGAGGGAATTTGTTCCAGTAACCATCAAAATTAGGTTTCTTAGCTTGTGCTACAGCATTCCCATGAGTTTCTTCACGAAGTCCGAAACCGTCAAGAATGATTAAAGCTGTTGGCTTTCTCATTTTACCGCCCCCAGAAGACCTAAGAACGAAGCAGGCTCTAAGCTAGCACCGCCAACTAAAGCGCCGTCGATGTCAGATTGTGCCATATACTCTTTAATGTTTTCTGGTTTTACGCTACCGCCGTATTGAATACGAACAGCTTCTGCAGCTTCTGGAGAAACAGCTTCTGCAACAACTTTACGGATGTGCGCACATACTTCGTTTGCATCTGCAGAAGAAGATGATTTACCTGTACCGATAGCCCATATTGGCTCATAAGCGATAACAGTTGCTTTAACTTGCTCTTCTGTTAAACCTGCAAGTGCTTTTGTCACTTGACCTGCTACTAGATCAAATGTTTTTCCGCTTTCGCGCTCTTCTAAAGTCTCACCACAACATACGATTGGTGTTAAACCATGTTCAAATGCTGCAAGAGTCTTTTTGTTTACTGATTCGTCTGTTTCAGCAAACATTTCACGACGCTCAGAGTGGCCAAGTACTACGTAGCCTACTTTTAAGTCGCTAAGTGCTACTGGGCTAATTTCGCCAGTGAATGCACCATTTTTTTCGAAGTGCATGTTTTGTGCACCTACTTGTAAGTCAGTTCCTTCAGTTGCTGCTACTAAGCGCTCTAAGAATAGAGCTGGAGAGCAAACTACTGCATCAACAGCTGAAGCTGCTGGGATTTGACCTTTAACTTCCTCTACGAAGCTAACTGCTTCAGATAGAGTTTTATTCATTTTCCAGTTACCTGCGATAATTGGTTTACGCATGCTTTGCACCGTCCTTTTTCTTTGGCTGCTACTTATTTGTCGTTAAGACAAACTACACCTGGAAGCTCTTTACCTTCCATGAATTCTAATGACGCACCGCCGCCAGTAGAAATGTGGCTCATTTTATCAGCCATACCGAATTTTTCAACAGCTGCTGCAGAGTCACCACCGCCGATAACAGAGTATGTATCTTCTGCATCTGCTAATGCTTGCCCTACTGCTTTTGTACCTTCTGCGAATGGAGTCATTTCGAATACACCCATTGGTCCATTCCATACAACAAGCTTAGAGTTTTTAATTACATCTGCATAAATTTCACGTGTTTTAGGACCGATGTCCACACCTTCCCATGTAGAAGGAATAGAGTCGATACCAACGATTTGAGTTGTTGCAGTTTCAGAGAATTCCTCTGTGATTACAACATCAACTGGCATGTAGAAGTTTACGCCTTTTTCTTTTGCAAGTTGCATAAATTCTTTAGCTAGTTCAATTTTGTCGTTTTCACATAGAGATAGACCAATTTCATGACCTAATGCTTTAACGAATGTGTAAGCAAGTCCGCCACCGATGATTAAGTTATCTACTTTGTCTAATAGATGACGAATTACACCGATTTTATCTTTTACTTTCGCACCACCAATGATAGCTGTGAATGGACGTTCTGGGTTAGAAAGTGCTTTACCAAGTACATCTAACTCTTTTTCCATTAATAAACCAGATACTGCTGGTAGGTAGTCTGCGATTCCTGCTGTAGAAGCGTGAGCACGGTGAGCTGCACCGAATGCATCGTTTACGAAGATATCAGCAAGAGCTGCAAATTCTTTCGCAAGTTCTGCATCGTTCTTTTCTTCGCCCGCATAGAAACGTACGTTTTCAAGAACTAATACGTCGCCTTCGTTCATTGCTGCAACCATTTCTTGTGCAACTGGTCCGAATGCTTCGTCTGCTTTTTTAACATCTTTACCAAGAAGCTCGCCTAAACGTGCTGCTACTGGAGTAAGACGTAATTCTTCTACTGCTTGACCTTTTGGACGGCCTAAGTGGCTTGCTAAAATAACTTTCGCACCTTGCTCTACTAAATATTGAATTGTAGGAAGAGCTGCACGGATACGAGTTTCATCTGTAATTTTGCCTTCTTTCATAGGTACGTTGAAATCAACGCGGCAAAATACACGCTTACCTTTTAAATCTACGTCACGAATTGATTTTTTGTTCATTGGATTTCCCTCCGACTACTAGTTAGGATTGACAAAACCCATTCAAAAGCTTAACACATTTGCTTCTAAAACGAAAGAAGAGAGAGAGGGAACAAACCCTCTCCCTCGTTTTGTCATTGATTGCTTATATACTTAAGAATTAAAGACCTTTAGAAGTCATGTATGCAGCTAGGTCTACTACGCGGTTAGAGTAACCAGTTTCGTTATCGTACCAAGAAAGTACTTTAACCATGTTACCTTCCATTACCATTGTAGATAATGCATCGATTGTAGAAGAAGCTGTACATCCGTTATAGTCGATAGATACTAATGGCTCTTCGCTGTATCCAAGGATACCTTTTAATTCGCCTTCAGCTGCTGCTTTGAATGCTGCGTTTACATCTTCAACTGTTACTTCTTTGTCAAGTTCAACAACTAAGTCAACAAGAGAAACGTTAGCAGTTGGAACACGTACAGCGCCACCGTTTAATTTACCTTTAAGTTCTGGTAATACTAATGCTACAGCTTTAGCAGCACCAGTAGATGTTGGGATCATGTTTTCAGCTGCTGCACGAGCACGACGTAAATCTTTGTGTGGTAAGTCTAAGATTTGTTGGTCGTTAGTGTAAGAGTGAATTGTTGTCATCATTCCGCGTTTTACGCCGAATTTTTCGTTTAATACTTTAGCGAATGGAGCTAGACAGTTTGTAGTACAAGAAGCGTTAGATACTACATTGTGGTTAGCTGCATCGTATTGTTCGTGGTTAACACCCATAACTACAGTGATATCTTCGTCAGAAGCTGGAGCTGAGATGATAACTTTCTTAACTGATCCACCTAAGTGTTTCTCAGCGTCTGATTTTTTAGTGAAACGGCCAGTAGATTCTACTACTACTTCTACTCCGTAGTCGCTCCATGGTAATTGAGCTGGGTCACGCTCAGCGATAACTTTAATTTCTTTACCGTTAACAACGATGCTGTTTTCGTTAGCAGATACTTCTGCATTTAAAGTTCCGTGAACTGTGTCATATTTTAAAAGGTGAGCTAATGTTTTAGCATCTGTTAAGTCGTTGATTGCTACTACTTCTACCTCAGAGTTGTTAAGAGCTGCGCGGAATACGTTACGTCCGATACGTCCAAATCCATTAATACCAATTTTAGTCATTTGAATTTCCTCCTTGGGGGATTATATTAAAGGGTAATACCCTTTGTTAATTGTTTTGCTGCACCTTCATCTGTAATTAGAATTGAAGTGTGCCCTTGCTTTATTACAGCCTGTATTGCCTTTGCCTTTGAAGAACCTCCAGCGACTGCAACAACGTGAGATACATTTTGTAAATCTTCAAGTTGCATACCAACTGTTCTTACTTTATGAACAACATTTCCTTGTTCATTAAAGTAGTAACCGAAAGCTTCGCCAACTGCTTCGTTTGCTTGAATCTTTAACCAATCTGCTTCCGAAGTACTTCTGCGACGTGCCATTGTTAACGCATCACCGATTCCATGAATGACGATATTGGAAGATCGAATCAACTCAAGAACTTCTTTCACGGAGGGCTCTGTCACAATAGACGCATATGCTTCGCTACTAACATGGTCTGGAACATACAATAAGCGATAATTACTCATCGTATTTTGCGCCATCTTGGCACAAATGGTATTGGCTTCTAATTCAACACCTTCTCCAATTCCACCACGTGCTGGGACAAATAGCATATGTAAATCTTTGCAATCAAGTTGCATCATGTCCGCAGCAGCAGCTAGCGTAGTTCCTCCAGCCACAGCAACGATATTATTCGCTGTCAGACGGTCTTTTATACAAGTCACACAAGCACGGCCCATCTCCAGTTTGACCCACGGCGATTCATCACTATCACCAGGGACAACGAAAACTTCATCCAAGTCTAATGTTTCCTTAAGTTGCTTTTCTAAAACCTTTAACCCGGAAATTTCTTTCATAAAGTCTTCCAAAGCAAGAACTAAAGCTGTTCCTTCTTCTGTCAAAGTCATTCCAGAAGAAGCGACGTGAACTAAGTTTTGTTCTTTCAAAACTTGAACTTCACTTCGCAATACTCGTTCTGTCATACCGAGACTTGCTGATAAGTTTCTTCTTCCAATCGGCTGCATGAGCCTAATGTATTGAAGAATTTGCATTCTCGTTTGCATAACAGGTAGCAGATCAGGTAATAATTTTTTTGTGTTCTGAATCCATGAGCGCATATCTTTTCTCCTCACTACATTGGTTCATTTTCCCCTCGTGGTCACTTTACGTCCCGTAGTGACATTTTGTGTCCCACATAGGTTAAAAAAATAATCCCTGCTACGTGTATTATTGTAACAGGAGATAGAAACTTATTCAACTCTTAACTGCATTCTTTATATAGTTTATTATGACACCTTTGTGAATGTTACCATATTCTACTTGTTTTCCGCCTATTTCTACAACCGGAATCATTAAATGATATTTTTCTAAAAGGTCATTATCTTCATATATATCTATTTCCTTGATTTGAAAAGAATATTCACATTGTACTTCTTGTAAAACTTGTTTCGCCTGCACGCAAAGACCACAATCTACTTTTGTATATAGTACAACTTTCATCTTCTTCACCTATCCGATCGTTTTTCGTAATGATGAAGCTGGGATATGCATTTGTTCTCTATACTTCGCCACTGTTCTTCGAGAAATAACAATTTCATGCTCTTCTTCTAATAATTTTGAAATCTTTTGATCTGAGAGTGGCTTTTTCTTGTTCTCTGCTTCCACAAGCGTTTGAATAAACTGTTTCACTCGCTTCGTTGAAACTGCCTCATCCTCTGTCGTCGAAACTGCATTACTAAAGAACGATTTCATCTCAAATAAACCGTGTGGTGTTTGCACATACTTATTTCTTGTTGCACGACTAATCGTAGACTCATGCACACTTAGCTCTTCCGCCACCTCTTTTAAAGCGAGTGGCTTCAAATACGCTGGACCTTCCCAAAAGAAATCACGTTGTTTTTCCATAATAATCGTCATCACTTGCAGAAGTGTTTGTTTTCTCTGTTTCAAACTGCGCATAATCCATTGCACATGCTGATACTTTTCTGAAACGTAAGATGCTACTTCACTTTCACTATTATTAAGAAGTGCACTGTACTCAGAGTGAATTTCAATTCTCGGCATATTTCTCTCATTCATCTGTAAAACGAGGCGATCGCCTTCTTTTTTCACTGCCATGTCAGGCACAATATACAGTGGTTTATCCGAAGAATACGCAAGGCCTGGTTTCGGCTGCAATGATGTAATACAGTTCACCGCCGATTGTAATTCTTCATTACTACACTTCAGCACATGAACGAGCTTTCGCCAATCCTTCTTCACGAAATAAGCAAAGTGCTCCTCTACAATATCTTCCGCTAATCCATCCCTTCTTTGTAAGCGCTTCAATTGTAAAATTAGACATTCCTGAATATTACGTGCTCCTACCCCTGCTGGCTCAAGTGATTGGACAATCTCTACAGAGCGATCGACTACATGAAGCGGTGCAGAAAGGAGATCTGCTAACTCTTCATTCGTTTCTTGTAAATACCCATTTCCATCCATGTTCATAATAATGAAAGAAGCTACTTTTCGCTCTTCTTCTTCTATTTTATAATACTGTATTTGATTTAATAAATGTTGCTGAATCGTCATGGAATCCACACTGTAGATTTCCATCTGATTATCGACTTGTTTGCTGGTACTTTTACTTTTGTTAGAGCTCTTCTTCTTCTCCCTCTCAAAACCACCTAACTCAATAAGGGGATTCTCTAACGATTGCTCATACAAAAACTCCGATAATTCTTGTACATTATACTGAAGCATTGTAATCGCTTGCCTTAACTCTTGTGTCATTGCCAAACGTAAGCTTTGTTCTTGTAAAAGACTTGCCTTCAAACTAATCTCCCCCTTGTTTCTATTGTACAATAAGTTTGGTAAAAGGAGAATCCTATCGCAGACACCCATTCCAAAATATTATTAATTTATATGTATTAATGAGATTTACAACTTACAACCGAAATTTGAATAATATTGAAAGAAAATAATAGTGCACAAAAATTAGAACCACATACTAATAGTAAATCTTATCACTAGATATAACAATAGGGAAATAAAAAAAGAAGATAGAATACAACTCTATCTTCTCGTGTATAAAACAATAAAATTTCATAGAAAACAACAAATCTTTAACTATAAATATTGAAATAACTAAATTTATAACGTAAAATTTTCCATTATATACAACAATTAGAACGGGAGATGAATCATGCAAAAAATACTTCGAAGTATACCTTCATTAGGAGTTAACCTGGCATCATGTATCATTCTGCTAATCATGTGTTGGAGTATCTTTCAACAACAAGATTTGGCATTTAGTCCTTTTATCATCTTTGGGATATGTGCTTTCATCATTTTCATATATGCCCTCGTTTTCTTAACAAGAAATATAAGCACAAAAAAATACGTCTATACGATAAGCATCGTTTATCTACTGATATCTATCATAATTATTAAATTAGTCCCTTCGTCTCCAATTTCTGATTTTCAGTACATGTTGGATGGAGCTAAAGAATTAGCCGCTGGCAACATGAAAGCCATTAAGGATAATCAGTACTTCTTTTGGAATACTACTCAGTTGGGCTTTACAATTTACGAGGCACTTGTTCTTACATTAACCTCACATAGTTACTTTGCCTTACAGTTCTTAAATATTGTGTATACATTGCTAACAGGTTTAGCTATTTTTCACATAGCTAAACACCGATTAAACAATGAAACCTTCGGGCGATTTGGTTTCATTTTATACGTAACATCTATTAACTTATTTTTACTAGTCCCTGTGCTCACAAATCAGCATCTTTCTATGATGTTGTTTTCTTGGGGAACGTATCACCTATTAGCACGCGATGCAAATAAAAATTACATAAATATGGTTTTTGGTGGTCTGCTATTCGCTTTAGGAAATATTATTTATCCTATTGGGATCCTATTTTTAATAGCTGCCGGGCTTTTCCTTTTATTCTTTCACAGCAATATTTTAAAAAGGAATTTCATTTCTTCTATAACATTTATTTCTACATACTTAGTTATCTTATATACTTTAGCCTATATTCCTGTAATGCTTAATATTTCACATAACCCAATAACCAATGCGGATTCTGGCTGGAAATTTGTTATAGGCTTGAATAAAGAATCTAACGGCCAATATTCCTTAGAGGACTTCGCTAAATTAAGACAAAGTATTGTCGATTTTGATATAGAGGAACATAATCGAATTCAAAAACAATTAATTAAAGAAAGAACCGAAAATTTAACCGACCTTATCCCTCTTATGAACAAAAAAAATATTATTATGTGGGGTAGTCCAACAGATTCTTATGCATATATCCCTATAAATGATATCGCCAGAAATACTATCAACGATGTTTCATTTATAAAACTAGACTTTATACACTATGTATCGATTATGTTGCTGAGCATGGGTTCTGTCTTTATTTTTCTTTTCAGTTCTCCATTTAAAAATTTAAACATGAAGTATTTTCAAATTCTGATTATCGGTGCTTTTCTCATTTACTTAGTGACTGAAGTTCAAATTCGTTATCGCTATTTCTTCTTCCCGATCTTCATTATACTTGCAGCCTTTACTTTGCAATATATAATGAATTTATCATTATTTAAAATGAATAAAGCGCAATCTGGTTCAACGGCATCCACTGATTCATAACCCTTACCAATCTGGTATTTACGGGACAAACAATACAATTATGAATAAAAAAACCCCTAACTTACAACGATGTAAGTTAGGGGTTTTTAACGCGCCCAGAGGGATTCGAACCCCCGGCAGACGTGGTACCGGAAACCACCGCTCTATCCGACTGAGCTATGGGCGCATGATTATAAAATATACTTCATTTTCTCTTCATAATAATAGCAATAAAAACCATTTAAATCAATAAAAACTCTTTGATAACACATTGTACGTACGCTTTTTCCTGCATAAAAACGCCCCCTAATTTCTACATTTAGGAGGCAATTCTTAACCATCTTATTTATCTAGTTTCTTTTTAATCCCTTTTGGAATTTCATTTGGCTGTACTTCTTAGTATGTTTCAATATATTCACCTTTTGTTTTAACCTTTACATATGCCCCTTCTCTAAGTCCACGCGGCGCATAAAACTTAACATCTCTTTCTTCACCCGAAGCGGATTAACCAGTAAATTTATAGTCTCCAGCTACCTCTCCAACTGTGGATAATCGGCCGGATTCTTTCGCTTTTACATATACAAAGTCTTCTTTCACAAGCGGATTATATCTATCAATCACCTCATTATGAGAAAAGCTTGCCACACCAATAACTAATATAAAAATTCCAATTAAACCCATTTCCCTCTCCTTAACATATCCTTTTAACTTGCTTTACATTCTTTATTCTATGAGAAAAAGTTTTTCCACTATCGCTTACCCTTACGTATTCATTACAAAATTGTAATCTACACGTGTAATACACCTAAATTTTCCAATCATAAATTCACCTCAACTCACAAATTATAAACTTTGAATTGATATTCCAAAGGGGGCTTCATTCAATGACTGTAATTACAAAACTAAAGCAAACTGTTTCTGGATTAAAAAGTGCACAAGCTAGCTTAGAGGGATTCGCTCTTGATACGGATAACCAACAAGCAAAGCAACTTTTCCAAACAGCTGCAGAGCAAACGCAAACTATTATTGATTCTTTAAACCCACGCGTTGAAGAAGTCCAACAAGAAGAACCACAATATTCACAGCAATAACCGAAAGTACCATTTCATCTAATGGTACACAATTTGAGAAAAAGGGTGATATGCAATCATCCTTTTTCTCACATTACATAATGCAGATAGAAATGGAATGATTATAATGCGAAAACTCGGAATCATAACCGCGTTATTTATACTGCTATTCGGTTCACTTACCGGATGTGATAATAGCCCGTTAGATAAAAAGGTAAAGAAAGAAGAAGCGAAGCGAACAGATGAGAAAAAAGGTCCTAAATTAACAAAAATGAGTACAGAATCCTTTAATCAATCTATATCGCAAGACGCTAAGAAAAGAGCTCTTGCTATGGAGGGAATTATAGAAGCTACCGCAGTTAATACAAATTTAGATCTTTACATAGCCATCAAACCTGAACATCACGAAAGATTTGGTTTAAAACCTTTACGAAGTAAATTAAAAAAGAAACTAAGTGATGAAAATCCTACTTTTGATATTCATGTAAGTACAGACAAAAAGATCTTTATGCTCATAGAAGAACTTGAAAACAAAATTAAGAAAAAGAAAGTAAGTAACGACGGCATCAAAAAACAATTGAAGCTCATTCAATCAGAAATGGGATCTAATATTTAAGCTTTCTAATAGAGAAGGAAGGATTCAAATGTCTAGTAAAGATAAAAACTTAACACCTGTACAACAAGAATATAAAAAATTCGAACAACAGCGCGAACCGAAGCGCCCCGTTTTAAAAAATTGTATAAAAGCTTTTTTCGTCGGCGGATTCATTTGTCTAATAGGCCAACTGATTTCTACCTTTTATATTACGTATTTTGATTTCACTGAGCGCTCTGCCGGGAACCCTACCGTTGCAACTCTTATTTTTATCTCCATGCTACTTACGGGATTTGGCGTCTACGATCGCCTTGGACAATTTGCTGGTGCTGGTACCGCAGTTCCCGTCACTGGATTTGGTAATTCTGTTATTGCCGCATGTATTGAACACCGTACAGAAGGATTCGTTCTCGGCGTTGGTGGTAACATGTTTAAACTAGCAGGATCAGTCATCTTATTTGGCGTATTTTCCGCTTTCGTCATCGCACTTATTAAAACGATTCTCGTTCAATGGGGAGGGTTATAAATGTTACAAGGACACCGAACATGGGTATTCGAAAACAAACCAGTTATTATTTCAACAGGTGTAATCGGTGGCCCCTTTGAGGCAAAGGGAAAAATCCCTGAAGACTTCGATACCCTTCATGAAGATTTATGGCTCGGACAAGATTCCTACGAAAAAGCACATAAAATTTTGTTTGAAGAAGCTTGTAGCCGTGCTACAGAAAAAGCGAGACTTAGGAAAGATGATATTCAATTCGTTCTCGCTGGAGATTTAATTAACCAAATTACGCCTACTAGCTTTGCATGCCGCACACTTGGCACACCTTATCTCGGATTATTTGGCGCTTGCTCTACTTCTATGGAAGGTTTAGCGCTCGGTGCAAGTATCGTAAATGCAAAAGGCGCAAAATATTTATTAACTGGAGCTTCAAGCCATAACGCTGCCGTGGAAAAACAATTTCGTTATCCAACTGAATATGGTGGTCAAAAACCTCCTACGGCCCAGTGGACAGTAACTGGTGCGGGCGCAGCTATTTTAAGCGATACAGGACATGGCCCAAGAGTAACTTCCGCCACAATTGGGCGCATTGTTGATATGGGATTAACTGATCCATTTAATATGGGAGGTGCAATGGCCCCTGCTGCTGTCGATACAATTGAAGCTCATTTAAGAGAAAGAAATCTTGATGCATCTCACTATGATTTAATCGTAACAGGCGACCTCGGACATGTTGGACGCGAAATTGCTTATGACTTACTACATAAACATGGAACAGAAGTAACGAGTGAACAATTTCAAGACTGCGGACTACTCATTTATAGAGAAGGTCAACCTGTAATAGCCGGCGGAAGTGGTCCAGGCTGTTCAGCGACAGTCGTATACGGTCACTTATTAAACCGAATGAAAAGAGGAGAATTCAAAAAAATACTTGTCGTTGCGACAGGCGCTTTACTATCTCCACTTACATTCCAACAAGAAGAAACGATTCCGTGTATCGCCCACGCCGTTTCGATTGAATTTGGAGGTGCAACGCAATGATTTTCTTCTGGGCTTTTGTAATCGGTGGACTTATATGTGTAATTGGACAACTTATGTTTGATGTCGGCAAACTAACACCAGCTCATACAATGGCAACACTCGTTGTTGCTGGAGCTATATTAGACGGATTCAATTTGTATGAACCACTAATTGATTTCGCCGGAGCTGGGGCAACTGTACCTATTACAAGTTTTGGAAATGCCCTCGTTCACGGCGCGATGGAAGAAGCTGCAAAACATGGAATCGTCGGCGTAATTACTGGTATGTTTAAAGTAACGAGCGCAGGTGTATCCGCAGCGATTATTTTCGGCTTCATTGGAGCATTACTATTTAAACCGAAAGGATAAGAGGTGTTTGCATGACTGTTATCGCTAGCGTAAAAACTTGTCTTGCTAGTTTAAGGGGTGCTCAAGCAAGTTTAAGTTCCCTTTCATTAAATTCACAGGATGAAGAATCAAAACGCGTATTTCATGAATGTATGTTAGAAATGGACAGCGTCATCGCTGATGTTAAGGATAGAGTTTCAGTATTAGAACGTGAAGAACCTCAATATAAAGGGTTTTAAGCAGACTGGAGGAAATCGCTATGTCTCACCTACCTGAATGGACACTTGTCATTCTCCGTTCTGTTTTTATATTAATCATGTTATTCGCTATTACAAAATGGTTAGGGAAAAGACAAATCTCCCAACTTTCCTTTTTTGAATACATAGCTGGAATGACGATTGGTGACATCGCTGCCCAAGTATCTACAGGGCTCGATCAAAAGTTTTTCCATGGCGTCTTTGCGATACTCATTTTTGCTGCGGTACCCTTTTTCACAGGAATCCTCTCTTTAAAGAACAAAACAGCTCGAGATTTTTTTGAAGGGAAGTCTACCGTATTAATAAAAGATGGAAAAATACTTGAAGATAACTTAAAGAAAGAAAAATATACAAGTGACGAATTACTTGAACTACTCCGAGGAAAAAATGCATTCAGCGTAGCGGATGTTGAATTTGCTGTACTAGAACCGAGCGGTGAATTAAATGTATTATTAAAGAAAGATCGCCAACCACTTACAGCAAAAGACGTAGGTTTAAAAGTACCAAACGAGAAGGAACCACAAACTGTTATTATGGATGGAAATGTACTAGATGAACCTCTGTCATCAAGCGGGCATAACCGCGCTTGGCTACATTCAGAATTAGAAAAGCTCGGCGTTGTCATTGAAAATGTTTTTCTCGGTCAAGTTGACTCGTACGGGCAACTTACTATCGACATTTATAATGACAAACTCCAAATGCCTTCTCCTCAAAACAAACCTTTATTATTGGCATCTTTAAAAAAATGTCATGCTGATCTTGAGCTATTTTCTTTAGAAACAAAATCGAAATCAGCAAGCGAAATGTATAGTAAAAACGCGAAACAAATCGAAAAGATTTTAAATAGAGTAACCTATCTTTTAAAAGAATAAATATCGAAAGAACGCTTCAATCAAAAGGCGTTCTTTTCTTTTTTTCTACAGTTTTCATGACGTTTAAATTTATGTAATTCGGTTATGATGTTGAAGATACATAAGCAGGGAATTTCAAAAACATAGCGAATATTTCATGGTACAACTACATATTTTTTTGATTTAAAGTGGTTTCGTTTGACCTTTATTGACCATAATTGTATTATAAGACTAAGAAAGCTTTAGAAGGAGGAAATAACAGATGAATTTAATTCCTACAGTAATTGAACAAACAAATCGTGGAGAACGCGCTTACGATATTTACTCTCGACTATTAAAAGACCGCATCATTATGCTTGGTAGTGCAATTGATGACAACGTAGCTAACTCAATTGTTTCCCAGCTTTTATTCTTGGAATCTCAAGATCCAGAAAAAGATATTCACATCTACATCAATAGCCCTGGTGGTTCTATCACAGCAGGTATGGCAATTTACGATACAATGCAGTTTATTAAACCACAAGTATCAACAATCTGTATCGGTATGGCTGCATCTATGGGTGCATTCTTACTTGCAGCAGGTGAAAAAGGAAAACGTTTCGCTCTTCCTAACAGTGAAGTAATGATTCACCAACCACTTGGCGGAGCACAAGGTCAAGCGACTGAAATCGAAATCGCTGCAAAACGTATCCTATTCTTACGTGAAAAATTAAACCAAATTCTTGCTGACCGCACAGGTCAACCACTTGAAGTACTACAACGCGACACAGACCGCGACAACTTCATGACAGCAGAAAGAGCTTTAGAATACGGCTTAATTGATAAGATCTTTACAAATCGTTAATAGATTTAAAGCGGAAGCGGCTCGTTTAGCTCTGACTGGCTAAGGTTCTTTCGCGTAAAAGGCGCTTTTTGCCTTCTTATGCGGAAGGTTCTTAGACACGAAGAGCTAGCAGCCGGAGCTAGATACACTTAAAAGCAGAAGCGCCCTATTACAGGGCGCTTTTTTATTATCATGCCCTCCGTCTGTATACCCATCCTGGTATCCCCCTAAATATATCAACGATTTTTCAATTATATCGAACAAAACTCAAATTATATCAACGATTTTTTTAATATATCAACGGTTCGACACAACATATCGATTTACCGACAATCTACGACAAGGACAAACCAGCTACATACCCCCTATCCCGCAAACTCCCCTTAAGTAAACAGCAAAAACAAAAAAGCTATCGCACATGCGCGATAGCCATTTTATTGTACATATGCAGCTAATGCTTCTAAAGCCTCTTCTGCATCTGAACCTTCTGTTGTAATTGTTATCATGCTACCAGTTCCGATTGCTAAGCTCATAATCCCCATTATGCTCTTTGCATTTACTGTCTTTCCATCTTTCTCGATAAAGATATCTGCATGAAAGCGATTTGCCTCTTGTACAAACAACGCAGCCGGACGTGCTTGCAAGCCGTTTTTTAATGAAACTTTAACCTGTTTTTGAACCACAGCTCCATTTCCCCTTTAACCTCTTATTTTTTTGCTATCGTTTCCCCCGCGCGTAATTTCTCTGCAATATCATCGATTTTACGCAAACGATGATTAATACCCGATTTACTAATTTTCCCCCCGGATACCATCTCACCTAACTCTTTCAATGTTACATCTTGATAATCTCTTCGTAGTTGCGCAATTTCTCTTAGTTTATCTGGCAAAATATCTAGACCAACTGACTCATCAATATAGCGGATATTTTCAATCTGCCTTAGCGCTGCACCAATTGTTTTATTTAAATTAGCTGTTTCGCAGTTCACTAGTCGATTCACTGAATTACGCATATCACGAACAATTCGAATATCTTCAAATCTTAAAAGTGCGTTATGAGCACCTATAATATTTAAAAATTCCGTAATTTTTTCTGCTTCTTTCAAATACGTAATGTACCCTTTTCTTCTTTCCAACGTCTTACTATTTAAATCAAATCCGTTCATCAGTTCACATATAGCATCATTATGTTCCTTATATAACGAAAAGATTTCTAAATGATAAGATGATGTTTCTGGGTTATTTACTGAACCACCTGCTAAAAATGCACCTCGTAAATACGATCGTTTACAACATTTCTTCTCAATTAATTCTTGTGATATATTTCGAATAAATGAAAAGTCGTCCCGGACAATATGGAGATCTGCTAATATTTCACGAGACTTCTCAACAAGCCGCACAATATATACATTATTTTTCTTCAATCGCATTTTTTTACGAACAAGTAATTCTACCGTTACGTCATATCCTTTTTTCAAAAGCGTATAAATCCTTCTTGCAATTGCCGCATTTTCCGTTTGAATATCGATAGATAGACGACGATTTGAAAAAGAAAGCGACCCGTTCATTCGAAGTAATGCTGATAATTCTACTTTCTCACAGCATTCCTTCACCTCAAGATTCGTCAACTCTTTCTTTGTTTCCGATGCAAATGACACAGTCAACACCTCCTTATACGATTATTATGGAACAAAAATCTTGTCCTATATGAATGAGGAGCGTTACCTCAAAACGAGGTAACGCACATTTATAACAGTGAATATAAAATAGAAGCTAACTTTAACGTATCATGCCTTACAACACGCTCATCATACTTCGCTAATCTATCTTGAATGACATCAATATTATTTTCAGTAAAACGCTCTTCATCCACTACAACTGGTGTCGACATTTCTTCCTCATATAACTTGCGTAATTCACAAGGAATATCACGATTATTTACAATTGCAGTATCGATAAATGGTTGCCCTAAATGATCATGTAACGCCTGCACATGATCAAACGCAGTATACCCCATCGTTTCACCCGCTTGTGTCATAACATTACATACATATACCTTCTTTGCTTTTGCAGCAAGAACAGCGTCCCCAATTTTATTAACAACTAAATTCGGCAATATACTCGTATACAAACTTCCTGGACCGAAAACAAGTAAATCAGCTCGTTTAATCTCAGCTAACGTTTCATGTAACGGCTCTACATCTTCTGGAGTTAAAAAGACACGGTTAATCTTCTTTCCGAAATACGGAATCTTTGATTCACCTGTTACAATTTCTCCATCCTCTAGTTCTGCATGCAGTACTGCACTTTGATTCGCTGCTGGTAATACACGTCCTCTGACATTTAATACTTTACTCGTTTCTGTAATTGCATGGAAAAAGTCTCCTGTAATCGAGGTCATACCTGCCAATAACAGATTTCCTAACGCATGACCTTTCAGTCCGTCTCCCGTTGTGAAACGATGCTGAAATAAAGCTTCCACCAGGGGCTCTACATCCGACAGTGCAACAAGTACGTTACGAATGTCACCTGGGGGTGGAATTTCTAGCTCATCACGTAATCTACCTGAACTGCCACCATCATCAGCGATTGTAACAACTGCTGTAATATCAACAGGATATTGCTTTAATCCTCTTAATAAAACAGAGAGTCCAGTTCCTCCTCCCATGATGACAATTTTAGGTTTTCTCTCTTTTTTCATCCCCTAATGGCCCTTTCTCTTCTCCACATCACGATGAGATACATGAACGCTATACTCTGGTTTCAAATGTTTCCCAAGGTACTCTGTAAGCGTAACAGAACGATGCTGTCCACCTGTACATCCAATTGCAATTACAAGTTGACTTTTGCCTTCTCTTTTATAATGAGGCAGCATGAAAGTAATGAGATCTATCAGTTTCTCTAAAAACTTATGTGTCTCATTAAATTTCAGTACATACGACGAAACTTCTTCATCTAGTCCTGTTAATGGCTTCATATGTGGAATGTAATATGGATTTGGTAAAAAACGAACATCAAATACTAAATCTGCATCAATTGGAATACCGTACTTAAATCCAAAGGACATAACATTTACACGAAATGCTTGCTCAGTTTCAGTAGAAAACAAATGAACAATTTTTTCACGTAATTCTTTCGGTTTTAAATCCGATGTATCAAGCACAATATTCGCTCGTGCCTTCATATCTGTTAATAAACTACGCTCCGCTTCGATTCCCTTTAACGGCAAACCAGTCGGCGCAAGCGGATGCGAACGTCTCGTTTCTTTATAACGAGTTACAAGCGTACTATCTTTCGCATCTAAAAATAAAATATGAGGAATAATCCATGTACGTTCTGATAAATCATCAAGCGCTCCCCATAAATGTTCGAAAAACTCTCGGCCACGTAAATCAACGCCAAGCGCTACTTTATTCATTTTCCCTTTTGAATCCGACATAAGCTCAATAAACTTCGGCAATAACATCGGCGGTAAATTATCTACACAAAAATATCCTAAATCTTCAAAACTTTGTAAAGCTACTGTTTTTCCGGCTCCAGACATTCCTGTAATAATCACCATTTTTATATCATTATTCTCTGTCATCGTATCCTCTCCTTGGCAATTTAACTCGGATCTAATCGATATGAAAGCAGCTCAAAATCTGGGGTATATACAAATGTACCGTAGATTATACCATTCCCTTTAATTAAATAATCAATAATGTGATAATCTCCTGGCGCCATTGCTAAATCATCAATCTTATCAAATGTATGCCAACCAATGATGCCTTCTTCGCTCTCTAGTTTGTTTTCTCCTGCAAAATCTGTCGCTAAAAAGGAGAACATCATCCATTCAGAAACAACTTTATCACCTTCTTGGATGACAAAGGTGAAGACCCCTTTTAACGCTGGGTTCTTTAAATAAATACCTGTTTCTTCACGATACTCGCGAACAACGGAATCTCTTACTGTCTCACCACGCTCCATCTTCCCGCCTGGTGCAACCCACCAATTTCGGCGAGGTTTTTGGAGTAAGAGTACTTCATTATCTCTAATTAACACACAGTTTGTCACTCTTTGCATGTTTCTTCACCTCAGCTACTTGCAGCAAAATTTATCACTGCATACTCATTTCATTATACTATCAAAAACAGTTTGCTACAACGAAGGAGCCAGTCCTCTTTCGCTAAACACATAGTCCTCAACAATTGTAAAAAAGCTTTCTATAACAAGCAATCTAAATGCTTGCAATTACAATGAATCACACATAAAAATCCCCTTAACGATTTTTATCGCTAAGGGGATTACATTCTTTATTTCTTACCGAAATAAGTAACAATCGTAAATCCTAAAATGAAGGTAATGATCGAACTTACAATTGAAAATCCGCCAGTTGGAATACCAGGGAAAACAATTACAATCGAACCGATAACAAGTCCAATAATTACTGCAAATGTCATATTTTTATAACGATCTAATAAAAAGCTAATTCCTTTACTACTTACAACAAATCCGACCATAACACCAGCACCAATAACCATAATTAATGGTAAATTAAGTGTAGTTAAAGCGTTAATTGCCGTTGGATAAACACCAATAATTAATAAAATAAACGATCCGCTAATTCCAGGAAGGAGCATAGCCATACTAGCCATCCATCCTGCGAAAAATAAACCGATTGCATTTAAAATTGTTAACGTCGTAATTGGATCTGCTGCCTTATCTGGCTTAAAGAACGCTGTTATCGCAACAAGAATAGCTGCAATTATTAATAAAGCGATGTGCTTACCTTTAAACGTCGCCTTTGCATCAGCTTCTCTCATTAACATCGGTAATATACTAATAATTAAACCGAGGAAGAAAAATTGAGTCGGTTCATAATGATTTGCAAGTAAATATTTAATAACGTGACTTAACGTTAAAAACGCTGCCGCCACACCAGCTGCAAGGGGAATTAAAAATCCTAAATGTTTTTTCCATTCACGACTAAAGAACCCGCTAATTGCCGCAAGCAATTGTTCATAAATCCCTAACACTACAGCGATTGTACCGCCGCTCACACCAGGAATTAAATCACTAACTCCCATACAAAATCCACGATATATATTACGCCATTCCATACTGAATAAATTCCTCATTTCTTATAGTGATTTTTTCCGTAAAGTCCAGTATATCAATAAGAAAGCTTATAATCCTAATTGTTTTTGACAAAACTTTGACATTTTTACATAAAAAAAGAAAGCTCCTATCGGTAGCTTTCTTCTCAAAAGGAGTATTACCCCTTATTTTTCTGTTACAGTTTTTAATTCCTCTAATAATTCTTCTACGTAATGTTGTGCACTTTGTGCAGCAATACTACCGTCACCTGTTGCCGTTACAATTTGACGAAGCATTTTTTCACGAACATCACCTGCTGCGAAAATACCAGGAACTTTCGTTTCCATACGCTCGTTCGTTTCAAGGTAACCATTTTCATTTGTAATACCTAGTTCAACAAATGGTTTTGATAAAGGTAACATACCGATGTATACGAAAACGCCATCAGTTTTTACTTCTTTCTCTTCTCCACTATTTACGTCTACAAGTGTTACACTTCCTACTTTACCATTTGCATCATTAATTTCTTTTATAGTGTGATTCCAAATGAAATCCACTTTCTCGTTTTGGAATGCACGATCTTGTAAAATTTTCTGTGCACGAAGAGTATCACGACGGTGAACGATTGTTACTTTTGATGCGAAGCGCGTTAAGAACACACCCTCTTCAACAGCTGAATCTCCGCCTCCAATAACAACGAGTTCTTTTCCTTTAAAGAATGCCCCATCACATACTGCACAATATGATACACCGCGGCCGCCAAGCTCTGTTTCACCTGGCACACCAATTTTTTTATATTCTGCACCGCTTGCAACGATAATTGCACGTGCTTTATATTCTTTTTTACCAGCAATAATTGTTTTATATTCTTTACCATCGATGACTGCTTTCACATCACCATATGCATATTCAGCACCAAATTTCTTCGCATGCTCGAACATTTTATTTGATAAGTCCGGTCCTAAAATAGACTCATAACCTGGATAATTTTCTACATCTTCTGTGTTTGCCATTTGGCCACCTGGAATACCACGCTCAAGCATTAATGTGCTTAAATTCGCACGAGATGTATATACTGCAGCTGTCATACCAGCTGGTCCTGCACCAATAATAATGACATCATAAATTTTTTCTTCTGACACACCATTCACTCCTATCCATTCCTACACAATTAAGTTACCCTCATTATACTGTTAGCATCATTTTTTTCCCAATGATTTGCTTATACTATGTGTGCGTACGCTTAACAGCTTGCACATACTTTCGAACAGTCGCTACAGATACATTATATACATCTCCAAGCTCCGACTGTGTCATCTTATTTCCTTGTTCGCCGCGCACAATATATTCAATTGCCGCCGACCAACCGTACACGTTTGTAAAAACAGACCCGGATGTATATAAACGTATGAACGTACAAAACCAAAAGTGTAAACACTCTTCGATTAGTTCATCGTCCTTTTTCGTATAATTATATAATGCGTCCGCGATTCGCGCGCATTGTTCAAATTGCTGTAAATCAGCAGGAATACCTTTATGACTATTAAGTAAAAAGAAATACTTTGCAAGTTGCGATACAATTGGAACACCATTTTTCACTTGCGTTACATCAAAAAAGAATCCGACCTTCTCTGGTGTTGACAATTCATTCATTAAATATAAAGCTAGCATTTGCTCCTCTAGCGTCGCACTTTGCTGAAATGACTTTTGTAATTCTTCAAACAACACGTTTTGCCCTTCATCCGCTAAATTTAGTGCGTTCCACGGCTCTTTTCCTTTTTTATCAGGGTGCAATTCTACTACATGTTGCCACATTTTTTCAGCTACTTGCTGATTTTTCACCATATACGCAGAATACGCAAACCAATAATAAAAACTTACGTCTCCCTCATATCCTTGACGCTTTAATACTTTGAACCACTTATATGCATGCTCGAAATAACCAATTGTTGCAAGGGTCGTTCCAAGTTTCAAACGATGTTCAAATGAAATCGGATATACTGAAACTAGCTGTCCCGCTAATGCTTCTACTTGTTTATGTTCCCCAATTGAATATAGAAAAATAAGCGTATTACAAAGCGCATGTATATTACCAGGATTTTTCTCTAAAATCATTTCCGTTAATTTCAACGCTTTGTCTACATTACCAGATTGAAAATGTGCGATGGCTAAATTATTATGACCCGACCAAAATTCCGGATAATCTTTCGTAACAATTTCTAATGTAGCAATTGCTTCTTCTAATTGTCCATTACGAATATAACGATTTGCCTCTTCTTGCATAACAATTAAATCATCTTCATCCTCAATCTCTTCCGCACCCATTGCTTCTTCTTCCATAATCTCAAGCAATTCTAATGTATCTTCTACAAATTCCTTCTCTTTCGCAACTTCTAAATATCGATCCGCATACTTCTTCGCTTGTTGAAATAAACCCATATATGCATAATTATTTGCAATAAAATAATAGCATTGTTCAAGTTCAGGGTTGGATCTAGCAAGCTTTAGAAATATCTGATTCGACTCTTGGTATTCACCAGCCTCAGATAACGCTATTGCTAATTGGCATAAAATAAACGGCTCCTTCTCGCTTTGTGCCGCTCTTCGAAAATATTTAATTGCATCTTGCAATTTTTGCCCTTTGTAAGCCCTCATCCCTTTTTTATAAAAGAAGTCCGCTAATTGGTTAAAAGAGATAACTTGTCCGTTCTCCTTATATATCCTTTGATTTTTCCCCATATATCCTCCAGTTTTTTGTTTTCTTCGCTCACACATTCTTCTATCTATAAGTATAAACGATTCCGTAAAAAACAAAACAGTATATTATACTCAATTATTTCCTTTTTATTCATAAAAAAAGAAAAGAAATGTTACATTTTTAGCATCAACCTTCTCGAGCCGCCATTTCCTCTTTCGTATAAATAATACGCATTGGATTTCCACCTACGAAAGCGCCGCTCGGTACATCTTTATGGACAAGTGTTCCAGCCGAAACAATGGCGCTATCTCCAATCCTTACCCCCGGTAAGATTGTCGTGTTCGCTCCAATCATCACTTCATTTCCTATGACAATCTCTCCAAGTCGATATTCACGAATCAAATATTCATGCGCTAAAAGCGTTGTATTGTATCCGATAATTGAATTGTCACCCACAGTGATTTTTTCGGGAAACATAATATCGGGCATAACCATAAGTGCAAATGATGTTTTTTCTCCTACTTTCATTCCTAAAAACGTACGATATAACCAATTCTTCACAGATAAAAATGGTGTGTAACGTGCAATTTGAATAATAATAAAGTTTTTCATTACCTTCCAAAAAGACACGGTTTTATACACATTCCATAATGAATTCTCTCCTGAAACAGGATAGCGCGTTGTCCGTCGCACTTAATCCTCTCCTCTACTTATGATCGGTTAATACCGGACAAAATCGGCAGTAAATCACTCATTTTATCTAGCATAAAGTCTGGTTTGTAAGATTCTAGATACGCTCTACCTTTCAACGTCCATGAAACCGCAGCTGTTTTCGTACCCGCATTTTGTCCGCCGACAATATCATGGTGATTATCCCCAACCATCACTGTTTCTCCTGGTTTCGCATTTAATAACTCGAGCGCTTTTTGAAGTGGTTCTGGATGTGGCTTCACATGTTCCACATCATCAATTGTCACGACAACATCAAAAAACTCATCAAGCTTTGACAACTTTAATCCCATCTCAACGGTTTGTCTCGCTTTCGTTGTAACAATACCAACTTTATAACCTTGTTTTTTCAACTCTTGAACTGTTTCGTATACAGTTTCATATTCTTCTACTAATTCATCATGATGCTCATGGTTAAATTGACGATAACATGTAATCATCTCTTCAACTTTATTTTCATCAATCTTGCTGAAAGTATCATGCAAAGATGGACCGATAAATGGCAGCACATCTTCACGCTTATATTGATCTGGATAATATGTATTTAAAGTGTGTAAAAAAGAAGAAATAATAAGTTCGTTTGTATTAATTAAAGTTCCATCTAAATCAAATAACACTGTATTTATTTGCATCGCCCTAGTCCTTTCGCTTTCCTGAATATGAAAGAAGCAGCATCTTATAATAAGATGCTACTTGTCTCTAATTTTCTGAATATCTTTTATCAGCTTGCCCCATTTTTCGTCTCACAATAATGAAAATAATAGAAATAACAACAAGTCCAATTGACATTACTTGTGCAATACGAAGTGGTCCTAGCATTAAACTATCTGTACGTAAGCCTTCTACGAAGAAGCGCCCTACTGAATACCAAATTAAATATGTAAAGAATAATTCCCCGCGTCGTAAATTCACTTTTCGTAGTGCGAGTAATAAAATGACACCTGCAAAATTCCATAATGATTCATATAAAAACGTCGGGTGATAATACACACCCTCGATATACATTTGATTAATAATGAAATCTGGTAAATGAAGACCTTCTAAAAACTGTCTCGTTACTTCATCACCATGCGCCTCTTGGTTCATAAAGTTTCCCCATCGGCCAATTGCTTGTCCTAATAAAATACTCGGCGCAGCAATATCCGCCAACTTCCAGAATGAAAGCCCGCGTCGTTTTGCAAAAAGAATACCTGTAATAACAGCCCCGATTAAACCACCATGAATCGCCAAGCCACCTTGACGAATATTAATAATTTGACTCGGATTTTGCGCGTAATATTCCCATTCAAAAATAACATAGTACATTCTCGCAAATAGAATAGCGATCGGTACTGCAATTAATACAAGGTCAACAAATGTATCTTTTGGAATACCTAGCCTTTCTCCCTCACGAGTTGCTAGCCAAAGACCTAATAGCACACCTGTACCGATAATAATCCCATACCAATAAACAGGAAACGGCCCAAGTTGGATGGCTACGCGGTCAAGCTGTGGTACAGAACCTAACAGCATATGTATGACCTCCCTCTCCAATGTTTACTCCTGATTCCCTAACTCAATCGCACTCATTAATCGTTCAGAAAACTGTTGTGCCGCATTCACTCCCATACGTTTTAAACGGAAGTTCATTGCTGCTACTTCAATAATAACAGCCAAGTTTCGACCAGGGCGAACTGGAAGTGTAATCTTCGTAAGTTCTGTATCAATAATCTTCATCTTCTCTTCATCAAGACCTAAGCGATCATAATTTTTCTTTTGATCCCAAATTTCAAGATTAATAACAAGTGTAATACGCTTATAATTTCGCACTGCCCCTGCACCGAATAACGTCATAACGTTAATAATGCCTAGACCACGAATTTCTAATAAATGCTCAATTAAATCTGGTGAGCTTCCTACTAATGTGTCTTCATCTTCTTGGCGAATTTCTACACTATCATCCGCAACAAGGCGATGGCCACGCTTCACAAGTTCAAGAGCTGTCTCACTTTTACCAACACCACTTTGACCTGTAATTAAAACACCAACACCGTAAATATCTACTAATACACCATGAACAGCAGTTGTTGGTGCTAACTTACCTTCTAAATAATTTGTTAAACGACTTGATAATCTCGTTGTCGTTTGAGAAGAACGTAATAAAGGCATGCCTGATTCACGTGATGCTTGTAATAACTCATCTGGTACATCTTGATTACGAGTTATAATAATACATGGCGTCTCCTCGGTACAAAGCGCTTTCATTCTCTCTTGTTTTTGCTCTGTCGTTAACGTATCAAAGAACGTAAGCTCCGTTTTTCCAAGAAGCTGCACGCGATCAGCTGGATAATATGTAAAGAATCCTGCCATTTCAATTCCAGGTCGTGATAAATCACTTGTATCAATCGGACGATGAATTCCTTCTTCACCACTTATTAACTCCAATTGAAATTGTTCAATTAAATCTTTTGTCCTTACTTTTGGCATATGTATAAACCTCCACTCCGCTGCGGGTTCAGTCTCGTTTGATGTAAAATTCCATTCTACCGGATATTGTACCATTTTTTTCTGGAAACAAGAAATACGGTTTCTCATAAATAGAAAAAAACATTTCATACGAATGATGAAATGTTTTTCTTTTTGTCATTTTCTCTTTTTTTCATATAACGGTTCAACAATTGCCTTTTCAATTATCATATTAAAAATAGAAATACAAATTGCCGCAATAATTGCTACGCCAAACCCTGTTATATTAAAAGCATCTCCTAATAATGAATCTGTTATTTTTAACGTAATCGCATTAATAACAATTAAGAAGAAC
>Ga0114954_1000143_pt1 | contig 26803 bp, 22 predicted proteins | sample Porto_4metaG_FD_87299 | JGI IMG/M metagenome (GOLD analysis project Ga0114954, IMG submission 87299) | Marine algal microbial communities from Porto, Portugal - Porto_4 metaG | ecosystem: Host-associated > Algae > Red algae > Unclassified | place: Portugal: Porto | collected 2015-02-02
CCATCGAGAATGGCCCGGCGCTGGCTGGCGACGCTCTCCAGACCCTGGCGCACCTCTGCATCGGAGGTGTCCAGCGTGGCCTGCAGTCGACCATCGGAGACGATCCGGTGCAGGTCCTTGGGCAGGGTTTCACTGAGCGGATCGCTGACCGGTGCCAGTACCACATCGTTGTGCCGCGATAGGCCGGCGAGCAGGCGCTCGCTGTGCGGGCCAATGACATCGAAGTCGCTGATCACGATGACAAGGTGATCGCGTCGAGCGAGCCGGGTCACCGCCATCAGCACCGCGTCGAGGGAGGTCGGTGCCACCGGCTCGGCCTCGGCATGCAAGCGCTGATTGGCGTTCGCCAACTGGGTCAGAAGCCGCGTGAGGGTTGCGCGGGAGCGCTTGGGGCGAATATCGGTGAGGCGTTCGTCCTCGACGATGATGGCGCCGATCCGGTCGTTCTGGGCCAGCACCGCGAAGGCGACCAGGGCCGCCACTTCGGCGGCGGTCACGGATTTCATGGCGAGTCGAGAGCCGAAAAACATCGACATGCGCTGATCCACGACCACCAGCACCGGGCGATCACGCTCCTCGGTGAAGACGCGGACATGAGGCACCCCGGTGCGCGCGGTAACGCGCCAGTCGATGCTTCGGACATCGTCGGATGGCAGATAGCCGCGCAATTCCAGGAAGTCCAGGCCGCGCCCGCGCAGGCGTGATCCGTGGCGGCCATTGAGCACGCTTCTCGCCGGCTGGCGAGGCAGCAGGCGTAGCCGTTCGCCCTGGGCTTCCAGGCCGCGCAGGTGCGCAAGGTCGACGTGCACCCGGGTATCGCGAGTCCCCGAGTGCGGCGTCGTGTCGGTGGTTCGCCTATGGGCAGTGAACAGGCGCATCGGACTCTCTCCTTACGTCAGCGCGTAGAAGCCTGGGCGAGGGGCTGGGCGAGACGCCTCGGCGCACGCCGCTATCCGCCGTGGCCATTCGGGCGCCTTGGCCGTTCGGGTGCCGTGGCCGTTCGGGCGCTGACGCGGCCAGGTTTGGCCCGCCACCGTCGGCGGTCTGCGAGCGCGACTCGGCGAGCCTGGATCCGTCGCCGGCAGGCCGCTGGCACAGGCGCGTCAGGGCAAGGCCACGCAGCGCAACAGCTCATCGACCACATCGTCGGCGCTGAGCCCTTCGCCCTGCGCCTCGAAGGTCAGCCCGACGCGGTGGCGCAAGGCATCATGGGCTATCGCCTGGACGTCTTCGGGGTCCACGTAATCGCGCCCGGCGAGCCAGGCATGAGCCCGCGAGCAGCGGTCGAGGGCGAGCGAGGCCCGGGGGCTGGCACCGAGTTCGAGCCAGCGAGCCAGGTCCTCCGACAACGCTCCGGGCGCCCGTGTGGCCGTCACCAGATCGGCCATGTAGCGCTCCATCGGCTCCGCCACGTGAAGCCCCGCGATCTCGCGCCGCGCCGCGAAGATGGCGCTCTGTGGGATCTGCACGGGGCTGGCCGCAGGCCTGTCGTCCTGAGCTTCGGCTTCCTCTTTGCGCACCAGGCGTATGACCTCGACCTCTTCTTCGACGCTCGGGTAGGTGATCACGACGTGCATCAGAAAGCGGTCCATCTGGGCTTCCGGCAGCGGATAGGTGCCTTCCTGCTCGATGGGGTTCTGGGTGGCCAGCACCATGAACAGCTTCGGCATCTTGTGGGTGGTGCCGGCTACCGTGACCTGGTGCTCTTCCATCGCCTCGAGCAGCGCCGACTGGACCTTGGCCGGTGCGCGGTTGATCTCATCGGCCAGCACCAGATTGGCGAACAGTGGTCCCGGGTGGAAGCGAAACACCGAGCCTTCCTCGCCTTGGTGGTAGACCTCGCTGCCGGTGACATCCGAGGGCAGCAGGTCCGGCGTGAACTGGATACGGCTGAAGTCGGCCTCCAGGTGGCGTGACATGGCCTTGATGGCACGTGTCTTGGCCAGGCCAGGCAGACCCTCGATCAACAGGTTGCCGCCGGCCAGCAGGCCGATCAGCAGGCGCCGAATGACTTCGCGTTGACCGATGATCGATTCGCCGATGGCGGCTTCCAGGGCCTGGATGTCGTCGCGTACGCTCATGGCGCCTCCGGATAGAGCGTCAGCCAGTCATTGGCCATGTCGATCAACTGCCAGCCCTGGGCGTCGGCCATGTCCAGCCCTTGGTCGAGCCCACCGATAGCGCTGTCGCGGTCATAAGCCACTTCGCGCTCGCCGTCGGTATGATGAACCAGCAGTCCGAGGTGCGGGCCATCGCCAGCCGTGGTCCAGGTCAGCATCGGCACGTCGCCATCGGAATTGCCCACCGCGATCACGGGCCTTACGCCGATATGACGCTCGATGGCGATCGGCTTGGCCGGACCATCGTCGTACCAGAGGGTGCCGGAACGCTTCATCATCACCGGCGTGTCGCCGTCGTCGGTCCATTCCACTTCGGCGGTGGAACCGATGATGTTCTGCGGTGCGATGCCGTAGCTGTCGCTGGCGAAGGTGCGCATGAAGTGAAGCCCGCCACCGGACACGATATAGGTCTGGTAGCCCTCATCGCGCAGATAGCTCAACAGCTCCAGCATCGGCTGGTAGACCATGTTGGTGTAGGCACGGCCGGTGGCGGGATGACGAGCATTCTCGAGCCAATCACGCACGTCGGCCTGGTAGTCGACGATGGAAATATCGCTGTGGGTGACCGACAGCAGTTCGTCGAGGCCCTGGGAGCCTCCGGCGAGTACCGTCTCGATATCGCCCTCGGCGGCGGCGCGTTTGAGGGGCGTATCGAGTGCTTCGTCGGGCGCGTCGGCGGTGCGGTCCAGTGTGTACTGCAGCTGGAAGTAGATCGGCTGTTCCGACCACAGGGTGCCGTCATTGTCGAACACCGCAATACGGGCCTCGCGGGGCACGAAGTCGTCGTTGCCGGGCGTCGTCGTGCTTTCCACGAAATCGATGATCGTGGACTTGTTGTCGCCCTGGTTCCAGGACGGCAAGGGGTCGGCCATTGCCAGGGGCGCCAACAGGCCCAGGCAGGCAGACGTCAGCATTAGGGGGGGAGTGGTCGCTTTCATCGACTCTTATCCTCGAAAGACACCTGTGGTGCGTCTCGTAGAAAGGGATAGAACAACGCAAAAGGCCGCTCCCGAGGGGAGCGGCCGATGCATCACCAGGCTTACTGAATGGTGGCAGGCTGCTGCAGCGTCTCCATGACCTGATCCAGGCTGAAGCTCGCGGCTTCCATGCGCGGCGGGAACTCCTTGAAGGTTTCCAGGAATCGCGCGACGTAGCTTTGCGCGGGGACCAGCAGGTAGGCATGGTCCAGCACCCAGTCATAGTAGGTGTTGGAGGTGATCTGGGCACGCTCGTAGGGATCGCGACGCAGGTTGAAGATCAGCGGCACGCGTAGCGGCGTGAAAGGGTTGGACCATACCAGCAGCGTGCCGGGCGCGCGCTGCTCCATGAAGACGAGCTTCCAGTCGTCATAGCGCAGCGCGGTCAGGTCGCCGTCATCCGAGAAGTAGAACACCTCGTGGCGCGGTGTCTCCTCGGTCTGACCGGTCAGATAGCTCAAGAAATTATAGCCATCCAGGTGCACGTTGTAGTCGCGGCCGATGGCCTCGACGCCACCCTCGAGCAGATCTTCCTTGATGGTGTCGTTGCCGGCGGCAGCGAGCAGCGTCGGCATCCAGTCCATGTGGTGCATGAGCTGGTTGGAGATGCTGGCTTCCTCGATCTCACCCGGCCAGCGCACCATGGCCGGCACCCGCCAGCCGCCTTCCCAGTTGGTGTTCTTCTCACCGCGGAACGGCGTCATGCCGGCGTCCGGCCAGCTGTTCATGTGCGGGCCGTTGTCGGTGGAATAGAACACGATGGTGTTATCGGCGATGCCAAGTTCATCGAGCTTGTCGAGGAACTGGCCGACGTGCATGTCGTGCTCGACCATGCCATCGGCGTATTCGTTCTGGCCCGAGATGCCGCGCAGCTCGTCCTTGACGTGGGTACGGAAGTGCATGCGGGTGGCGTTCCACCACACGAACCAAGGCGTGCCTTCCGCCGTCTTGCGGTCGATGAAGTCCAGTGCCGCGGCGGAGGACTCCTCGTCGATGGTTTCCATGCGTTTTCTGGTCAGGGGACCGGTATCCTCGATCTCACCGTCGGCGCTGGACTTGATTACGCCACGGGGGCCGTAGGCCTCCTGGAAGGTCCGGCCGTCGGCCAGCACCATGTCGCCTGGGTAGTCCTCGTTCTCGGGTTCTTCCTCGGCGTTCAGGTGATACAGGTTACCGAAGAACTCATCGAAGCCGTGGTTGGTCGGCAAGTGCTCATCGCGATCGCCCAGATGGTTCTTGCCGAATTGTCCGGTGGCATAGCCTTCTGCCTTGAGCAGGCCGGCGATGGTCGGATCCTTCTCACTGATACCTTGCTCGGCCCCTGGCATGCCGACCTTCGACAGGCCTGTGCGAAATACGCTCTGACCGGTGATGAACGATGAGCGACCCGCGGTGCAGGACTGCTCGCCGTAGTAGTCGGTGAACATCATGCCTTCGTCGGCGATGCGGTCGATATTAGGCGTCTCGTAGCCGACCAGGCCGTGGGTGTAGGCCGAAATATTCGACTGCCCGATATCGTCGCCCCACAGCACCAGAATGTTGGGCTTGTCGGTCTGCGGGTTGCCCTGAGCATTCTGGCCGTCACCGGAGGCAGCATTGGCGTTATCCGAGGTGCTGGCAGTCCCACTGCTGGTGCTGCTGCTCGAATCCTGAGCTAACACCGGGGTCGATAACGCCAAGGCGAAGGTCGCCGCCACGCAGGCGGGCCATCGATAGGCGAATACGGGGGAATGGGTGAGTTGTGGCACGCGAGCCTCCCTGACTAGTGCGAGTCAACCGAACATGAGCGATGAGGGAGGCGACGGGCCTCCTGACCAAGGAGTGTAGATTGAATCTATGCCGTAACAAGCGGTTAAAAGGCAGATGAGGTCGTGGCTGCTCCCGGAGCTTCGATCAATATTTGCTTATATTATTGTTTTTATACACTTTATTTCGATGAGAACGAAAGAAAGAAAAAATTGTCATCTGACCCTCTTACACTGCCCGGCGCGGACAAGACTGCCCTCCATCGGTGGTCGGGGCTATCGAGCGTGGCATCTGCGGGGACATAGCAGCTGCGCTCGACTCAGTCGGGTAGGCTGGCTGGCGCATATCGGACGTTGTTGACGAATGCGGAGCGTGCCAATTCCTGCCGCGAGCGAATGGCCCGCGGCAGGGTCGAAGGGCGATGGCGCGTTGGTGCTCGGCGTGGAAGAGCGCGCTGCCGCGGGCGCGTAGGCTGGCGCCAGGCGCCCTGGCTAGCGACTTTTTTCCGTTTCAGCAGGCGCATGAAGACCATGCGCACGCGGGCCCCGTCGGGGGGCAAGAAGTGGAAGGCGGGAGTGGTCATCTCGCGGCGATGGTCGCCACCGGCGACGAAGGTGCCGAGACGACGCGGCGGCGGCGATAGAACTCGCCACTTTCGACCAACTCATGTAGGGATTCTTGCACGGCCCCGAGGCTCACTGACAAGGCATCGGTCAGCGCTTGTTCGGGGGAACAGGCGTTCCTTTACGCAAATGATCCTCGACAATCATCTCGATGATCGCATCACGCAAGCAAAGGTACTTGGGGTACTTGGGGGAAGGTTCCAGGTGGCGCGCGACGCGCTCGGCCAACAGAAGGTGCACGGCACTTCCTTCGAGTGAAGGCCATTCAGTAGCAGGAATGCCAGCAGGGTTGACGGTGAACCATAAGGGGCACCGTCGTCCCTGGCGCGTCGTGTCGATCCGGCGCTATTGCGTCGTCACGCCGGGCACATAGGTTCTGCGCTCGACCCAGCCGAGCAGGCTGGCGACACAGGAGGTGAGGATCAGGTAAAGGATCCCCGCCCACAGAAAGACATGGAAGAAGTCCAGGGTTCGCGAGCCGATGTCCTGGGCGATCGCGGTGATTTCCACCACCCCGATGGTGTAGGCAATCGAGGTGAACTTGAGCTCGATGATGGCCTCGTTGGACCACTGGGGAATCACACGGCGCAGGGCCTGGGGCAGCATGATGTGGCGGATGGCCTGCCACTTGCTCATGCCACAGGCCCTGGCCGCCACCAGTTGTCCCTTGGGCACCGACAGGACCGAGCCGCGAAAGTACTCCGCCTGGTAGGCGGCACTGTTCAGGGTGATGGCGATCACTGCCGAGGTGAAAGCGTCGAAGACGATGCCGATGTGGGGCAGCCCCAGGTAGATGAAGAACATTTGCACCAGCATTGGCGTACCGCGAAACAGCTCGATGTAGACGGTACTGACCCAATAGCACAGGCGATTACCGTAGACCCGAGCCCAGCACAGCACCAGGCCGAGGAAGAAGCCCAGCGTGATCGCTATCACCCACAGCCCCAGGGTGATGGGGATGCCCTTGATCAGCTCGGGTAGCCATTGAATGCCAAAGTTCAAAAAATCCAGCATAGCGCTCACCCATGCTCCGCGATGACATTGAGAAAGGCGCGAGTCCGCTCGTTCGTGGCATCGCTGAACAAGGCATCCGGCGAGCCCTGCTCGACGATGTACCCGTGTTCCATGAAGATGATTTCATCCGCCGCCTGTCGCGCGAAACTCATCTCATGAGTGACCACCACCATGGTCATGCCTTCGCTGGCTAGCTGCTGCATCACGCGTACCACTTCGCCGGTCAGCTCCGGGTCCAGCGCCGAGGTGGGTTCATCGAACAGTAGGACATCCGGGTCCATCGCCAGTGCTCGGGCAATGGAGACGCGCTGCTGCTGGCCGCCGGAGAGCTCCGCCGGGTAAGCCTCGGCCTTGTCGGCCAGTCCCACTCGCTCAAGTTCCTGGTGGGAGCGTGTCGTCGCGGTGGCCGGGTCGACGCCGTTGACCTTCACCTGGCAGATACGCACGTTGTCGAGGACCGTCAGGTGCGAGAACAGGTTGAAGTCCTGAAACACGAAGCCGATTCGCGCTCTCATGGCGTCTATGTTGCTATCCACCACTTCTTCGCCCTTGAGGGTGATCTTGCCGGCATCGGGATGGGTGAGATGGTTAATACAGCGCAGCAGCGTGCTTTTACCAGAGCCCGACGGGCCGATAAGCACCTTGGTCTCCCCCTTGCGCAGGGAAAAGCCGATGCCCTTCAAGACCTCGAGCCCGTTATAGCTTTTCTTCACGTCCTGGACGTCCAGGATAAGATCGTCGGCCATACCTGAATCTCTCTGATTATTTTTCGAAGCCCGGCACCGAAAGCTTGCGCTCGAAGGCATAGAGCGCACTGTTGCCCGCTCTATTGAGAATGAAATAGAGCAGGGCCACCACGGCGAATACGATCAGCACATTGCCCTGGGTGCTGGTAATGATGTAGTGCGCCTGGCGGGTGAGCTCGACGACGCCGATGACATAGGCCAGCGAGGTCTCCTTGATCTGTGACGAGAACTCGTTGGTCCAGGGGCCGATGGCGTGGCGGGCTGCCTGCGGAAACAGGATGTAGCGAATGGCCTTGGCCTTGGACATGCCCATGGCCCGTGAGGCCATCATCTGGCCGCTGGGAATGGACTGAAACGCGCTGCGGAAGATCTGCGACTGATAGGCGGCGGAGCGCAGGCCCATCGCGAGTACCGCGGCGGCGAAGGCCGAAATGTCGTAGATGCCCGCCAGACCGTAAAAGAAGATGAACAACATGATGATGATGGGAATGCCGCGAAACACCCGCTCGTAGACCACCAGCGGCCATTGAACGAGGCGTGTTCGAGGACCGTAGAGTTGCAATAGGCAGATGCACATGCCCAGCACAAACCCGATCGCCAAGAGTGCTGCCAGTAGCACGATGGCGACTCCCAGCCCCTTGAGAAGAAAGGGAAAATCGCGAAGTAGAACGTCGTAGATATCCATGCCGTCTGTCCTGACGTGACAGGCGCCACCGGAGTGGGAAGCGCCTGTCGTGCTATCGACTTATTCGTTGCCGAGATCGGGGAGACCGGCCACAGGCTGCTGGTAGGTGCCGACGAAGTCAGGCATGTACCCGGGGATGGCCGGCGCCGTTACGCCAGGAATGTAGCTGTCGACGATCTCCTGCCATTGACCGGACTCGTAGATTGCCAAGATGCCCTGGTTCAGATCCGCCAGAATCCCCTGGGGATCATCCTTGGACACGGCCAGCGCCAGCGGTGCGCGAATGAAGATCTTGCCGGCCATCTTGATCGGGCGGCCCGCGTTGATGTATTCCTGCGCCGAGGTGTCATCGACGATGACCGCGGAGATGCGGCCGATCGCCATGTCGTCCACGGCAGTGACGTAGCTATCGTACTTGGAGAGCTCGACGTCCAGGTCACTGTTGTTGATGACGTTTTCTTCCATCCATGCCTGCTGTGAAGAGCCACCCTGAACGCCGACCTTGGCCCCACAGCAGACCGCGGTGAAGACGTTGGCATCGGAATCCTCGGGCACCAGAACGACGTCATTGGTTTCCCACCAGGGAATGCTGAAGTCGATGGCTTCGGCACGCTCCTCTGTCACGGTGAGGCCGGTCGCCAGAATATCGATCTTCTCCGCGGCGAGGGCCGGAATCAACGAGGGAAAGGGCATATCCTGGAACTCGATGTCGAAGCCCTGTTCTTCGGCGATGGCGCTCATCGCATCGATGGCAATGCCCTTGAACTCGCCGCTTTCGACGTATGCCCAGGGCGGGAAGGAGGCTTCGATGCCGACGGTATAGGGGTCCTGAGCGAAAGCGGAAGAGGTCAGGCTGGCGCCAACCAGAGTAGCGGTCGCGAAGGCAAGGGGGCCGATCAGCGATGGGATTGTCTTGTTCATGATCGTCTCGCAGGTAGATGGGAGATTATTGTTAGCCTGTTCACTATGAAGCTCGGCGAGTGACAGTGTCAATCCAGGGAGTTGCGGCATCCTGTGCGATGTATCGACGTCGAATCAGCGAGATGCCCTCAGTGTGCTGTTTTTTTTATTTTGGCGTGGGGATTCAGAAAAACCTTAGGTGATGATGGGTCAATAAAGGAAAAATAATGGCGCTAAAATCGCCGGCTCTTATTGGCGAAGTTGTTGGTCATTTTTTCATTAAAAACAGTGTTTTTGTATGTGGGGTATAGTTTGATTGTCGTTCGGCAATGACAGATAAAAGCACTAGGCGGCCGTGTTGTTAGAATCTAATGTCTTGAGGGCGCGTGTATCCACGTGAGGTGTTTTTTTATCGGTGTTTTTTTGGCGATATTTCAAGGTGCTGTTTCGATTAATTGTTTCAAGGTCTTGTTTGTAGGTGTTATTTCAAGGCGACATGACCTGGCGATATGGGTGTTTTCGGAGCATTGATTCCATGATTTATCATGGGTGGATGTGACTGGTATTGTCTGTTCAGTCTCGTATTGTCTGCTTCTCTTTTCTCTGTCGACCACCGTAGTCGCCAGGCGAGCCGGCTATGGGAAGGTGCTGGGCCAGTGGCTCACTGGCCCAGGCTGTCCAGGCACGCTGTCCCGGTCAGTACTAAAGAGGCTCGGGGGGCGCCCCTAGTACCTTGTCACCGGTCCCCAACAGCGACTCGATGCTCATGCCGATCGCCAGCAGTCGCTGCTCTTGCATCGGTGCGGCCATCGCCTGAAGGCCGACGGGCATGCCCTGGGAATCTCGCCCAACCGGCAGGGTCAGTGCACACAGGCCCATGAAGTTTGCCATTACCGTGTTCCTGAGCGCCGCCATGTTGGCCGTACCGTAGGCTCCATCAGGAGTGAGGCTATCAAGTGTCGGCGGGGTGACGGCTACGGTAGGCGTCAACACGGCATCGACCTGGGACAAGGTAGCGCGGGCTTCTGCGGAGAGCGCCTCGATCAGTTTGCGACGGCTCACGTAGTCCAAGGCTGACGTGGTGTCGGCGGCCCGTACCCGGGCCATCACATTGGGGTCGAGGCGAGAGAGCACGTCCGGCAGTGAATCGTTCAGAAAAGCCGCCAGCTCCACCGCGGCCAGGCCTCCTTGCTGGAATAGCGCGTAGGCGTCGTCGGTGCGCGGTAGCTCCAGGCGGACAATCCGTGCTCCGGCTGCCTGTAGCTGCGCGATGGCATCGTGAACAGTTTCGGCAACTCCTGGGCTGCACGCGTCCCAGAAGAATTGCTCGGGCACTCCAAAGGTCAGCGAAGATAGTGAGGGCGGTTCGGGCACACGATCGCGCCTGCCGCTCACGGCGTTATCCAACGCATCGAAGGCGAAGGCTAGATCATCAACCCGACGAGCCAGAAGACCAGGCGTATCCAGCGTCGGAGAGAGGGGCACGATACGCTCTGTCGGCCAGCGCCCGGCGGTGGTCTTCAGTCCAGCGACTCCGGTCATCGAGGCCGGGATACGCACCGAGCCTGCGGTATCCGTACCCAGTGCCAGACTCGCGGTGCCGCTCATCAGTGAGACGCCGGCGCCGGAGCTCGACCCTCCCGGAGTTCGGTGGGCGTGGATGTCCCAAGGATTGCGCGGTGTTCCCCAGTGAGCGTTGCTGCCAAGGCCACCGAAGGCGAATTCGACGGTATGGGTCTTGCCCATCAGGCTCGGAAGGTGTGAAAGAAGCTCGCGCACCAGGGGGCCGGAGCGCTCCCACTCCCCACCTAAACGCGTGGCTGAGCCTGCGTAGGTAGGTAAGCCTGTGACCGCGTAGATATCCTTGATCGAAACCGTCATACCCATCAGAGCGCCGGCATCACCGCCCTGGGCGATGACCTCATCCACCGCTCTGGCGTGGGCAAGGGCGGCGTCACCATTCCAGGTCAGGTATGCATTGTCGTGAGCTCCGCGCCGGTGGTAGGCGGCAATCGAGGACTCGGCGAGTTCTCTGGCACTCAGGGAGCCGTTACGCAAGCGCTGATGCTGGGTGCGTAGCGGCAATAGCTGTGGTGCGTCTTCCATTGTGAGCTCCTTGGTCTTGGCGGGGATAGCCGGCGTTGTCAGCGCTGTATCAGGTCGTGGGCGGTTTGTGCCAAGGCGCGTACGGCGCAGGCTGCATCCTCGGCTTCCACGTGCTCATTGGGGTGATGGCTGATGCCGCCACGGCAAGCCACAAACAGCATAGCTGTCGGGCAGAGGTGGGCCATATGAATGGCATCATGAAAGGCACCCGATACGAGCCTCGGGGCCTTGGGCACGTAGGCGTGGACCCGGTGTTCCAGTCGCTCTACTACCTGCTGATCGAATGTCACCGGAGGCAGGCGTGACATCACCTCAAGGGTGGCGGGGCAGCCTTCCCAGGGAGCACTGGCCAGGCGCTGAAAGTCGTCATCCAGAGACGTTAGCACTTGTGCATCCGGGTGACGCAGATCCACGGTAAATGTCGCCTGATCGGCGATAGTGTTGACTGAGTTCGGAGTGAGGCTGAATTTACCAATGGTGAAACGCACTCGCTCATCGTAGCGGCCGACCGTATCGATGAGTGCCGTCACCAGTGCGTGGGCGGCCATGAAGGCATCGCAGCGCATCGCCCTTGGCGTGGTACCGGCATGATTGGCCACACCGGAAAGCGTGAAGCGATACCAGTGAACGCCCTGGATGCCAGAGACAGCGGCCATGGGCACGTTGGTGGCATCGAGAATCGGGCCTTGCTCGATGTGCATCTCCAGATAGGCGTGGGGCGTGAAAGCCGATTCCCGCAGATGGGCGCCGCTGGCGGCCAGAGCCTCCAGGCAGGGGGCGAGTGCTGCCGCAAAGCTCATGCCGTGGTCGTCTCTGGATGCTCCGATGGTGGCCATATCCCGAGTTCCTGCAAACCAGGATGAGCCAGGCGTGCCGGGCGAGAACCGAGCACCTTCTTCGTTGGTCCAGGACACGACCTCGACGGGGCGAGCATGAACACTGCCTTGCTCGTGTAGCGTGCGCAACACCGACAGCCCGGCGACAACGCCAAGCGTGCCATCGTAGGCACCTCCGAGAGGCTGGCTGTCGAGGTGGCTGCCAATGAGCAGCGGCATTGCCGAGGCCGACCGTCCTTCACGTCGGAGGTAGACGTTGCCCACTTCGTCGTAGTAGGCGTCGCAGCCTATTTCTTGGCCGCACTGAATCAGCCATAGCCGAGCCTTGATGTCATTGTCATCCAACGCCAGACGGCCGAGCCCTCCGCCGGGTAGCGCGCCGATGTTGGCCTGTTGCCGCATGTCTTGCCAGAAGCGCTCGGTATCTACTGCGTCGCCGAATGGAGCCGCCGTTTCCATCGTAGTTTCCTCCTTGGAGCCTGGTTCACCGGGCCTTTCCCGGCAGACTCACTCAGTAGATCAGGGAAGGCAGCCAGGTACTGAACCAAGGCACGTAGGTAATGATAATCAGGGCGGCTAGCATCAGGCCTATCAGGGGAAGACAGGCCCTGAACACTTCTTGTAGCGACATCTTCGAGATCGACATGGCGACGAAGAGGTTTAGCCCCACTGGCGGGGTGATCATGCCGACCGAGAAATTGATCAGTGTAATGACCCCAAAATGAACCGGGTCAATGCCCACCTGTTCGGCGATCGGCTGCAGCAACGGCGACAGTACGATGATGGCGGAAGCGCTGTCGAGGAAGAAGCCGGCGACGATCATGACCACATTGAACAGTGCCATGACCTGGACCGGATCGTCTGTCAGGCCGAGTACCTGGCTCGCCAGTTGGGTTGGCGTGCCGGTGATCGCCAGAAGCCATGAGAATGCCGAAGCGCCGGCGGTGATCAGCAGTAGTGTCGCGGAGGTGAGGCCGGCACTGCGCAAGGTCGCCAGCAGGTCAGGAAAGCGAATGGTGCGATAGACCACCATGCCGATGAACAGCCCGTACACGCAGGCCACGGCGGCAGATTCTGTTGGGGTGAACACTCCGCTATAGATGCCACCAAGCAAGATGAAGGGTAGCCCAAGCCCCCAGGCTGCGGATTTAAAGGCCGAACCGATCTGACGCAGGGTCGGGAAGGGGGCGCGCTCGTAGCCTTTTATCGAGGCGTAGGCCATGCAGTAGGCGATCAGCAGTGCGGCAATAATGATTGCCGGTAGTAGGCCCGCTGCAAATAATCGACCGACCGAGGTTCCCGTCACCGAGCCATAGATGATCAGCGCAATGCTCGGAGGCACGATGGGCCCGAGTGTGCCGGCAGTGGCGATCAGACCAATGGCAAAGAAGCGGTTATAGCCTGCCGCGACCAGAGCCGGAAACATGATGGAACCTATGGCGACCACCGTTGCTGGACTCGATCCTGAGATGGAACCGAAGAACAGGCAGGACAAGACTGTCGCTGCGGCCAGCCCGCCGGGGACCCAGCCAACAAGTGCCTTGGCCAAATTGATCAAACGGTCCGAGAGGCCACCTATGCGCATTAACTCGGCCGCCAGGATAAAGAACGGAATGGCCATCAACGAGAAGTTGTTCATCCCAGTGAACATACGCATCGGCACGATCAAGGGGCTGGTTGTGCCGAAGAACTCGATGGCGACGAACACAGCGAAGGACAGGGCCGCGAAGATCGGGAGGCCCAGCAACAGCACTGCGAAGAAAATTGGCAGAAGTGCCGTGATCATGGGAATCTCCAGGCGTTATACGAGCTTGTCCGTTTCGGCGGCAAGTTCTTCGGCGTGGCTGATGGGGGGGCTATTCCACATCTGCTGGATCACCGCCACGTAGCGGATAATCAGTAAGACACCGGACACCCCGATGGGCAAATAGAACCACGCCATCGGCAGTCGAAGTGCAGCGGTAAGCTGCCCACGATCGAGCGTTTTTACGAACAGCTCGAAGCCGTAGACGAGCATGAAACTTGCAAATGCAATTCCGAGAATGGCGGAGACGATATGCAGCCATCGGTTGACCTTAGGTGGGGCCAAGGCGTTGAGTACATCGACGGAAATATGAGCGCCATGGCGTACGCCCATGCTTGCTCCCACGAAGCTCATGCAGATGATGGAATAGATGACGACTTCCTCGGCCCAGAAAAGTGAGCTATTGAAGCCGTAGCGATATACCACCTGGACTGCCGTAATGATGGTCGCGATCGACATGAACGCGACCATCGCTACTCCTTCCAGGCGATCAATGAAAGCGTTGAGCGCCTTGATCATGGTGAGCCAGTTCCTCAGTACTCGATGCCGACTACGTCATAGGCCTTGTGCAGCAACTCGGGGGTAACGATGTCCTCGTACTCTTTATGCACCGGCAGACTAGCCTCGATAAATGCCTGGTGATTCTCGGGTGTCAGCTCTGTGATCGTAATCTCGTCCTTGATCTCATCGAGAATCCTTCCCTCGTCATCCAGGGTCAACTGGCGAGACGTATCTCGGCCATTGTCGAACGCGTCCTGCATTATCTTCTGAAGGTCGTCGGGCAGTGACTCCCAGGCGTCCTTGTTCATGACGGCGGCATATGCGTGGTAGGCATGGTTCGTCAGCGACAGGTAGTCCTGCACCTCGTAGAAGCGCATGGTGTAGATATTCGCCAGGGGGTTTTCCTGACCTTCCACGACGCCTTGTTGCAAGCCATTGTAAACCTCGGTGAAAGCCATTGCCGTGGCATTGGCGCCGTAATTTTCGTAGGTCGAAATGATGATTGGAGCCTGCATGGTACGCATGCGGACCGCTTCCAGATCCTGTGGTGTTTCGATCGACCGGATATTGTTCGTCATGTGACGGAAGCCCGCGCCCCAGAAGTTCACCCCATGCATATTGTCGTCTTCCAGGGTGTCGAGCAGCTCGCGACCTACCTCGCCATCGAGCACGTCCACCATGGTGTCGTAGTCGGAAATCAGAAATGGCAAGTCGAGGATTTGCAGGCGCGGTTCAAAATTCCCGAGGGTCGCGGAGGGGGGGATGCCGATATCGACCAGCCCCATCTGGACCTGTTCAATGATCTCTACATCACCGCCGACCTGAGCGGCGGGCAGCACCGTAATGCCGATGCGACCCTCTGATTGCTCCTCGACCTCCTGTTTGAACTGCAGAGCCGCCTGTCCGTTCGGCGTCTCTTCAATCAGAACGTGAGCGAAGGTGAAGTTGTAGTCGGCTGCCTGGGCCTGGCCAATGCCGAGGGTGGCTGCGGAGACAGCGGTAGCCAGGCACAGGCGGGAGAAAGACATTTTCATAGGAGCACCATATTGTTGATGTTTTGGTGAGTACTCATGGGGATCTTGGCGGTTCAATTCGTCGTGAACTCCCAGAGTTCTGCTTATAGTTCGATGTTATTAACTGCTTTGTTACGCCGGATTAGCCGGCACTTGAACGCTGTGTAGGCCAAGTGGGGGTTTAAACCGCCACAGCGCGAAGACTCGCTCTGACATCGGCAGTGCCGGGGTCGGCGAGAATTACCGACAGCAGCAGCCGCGCCTTTCGCGAGCTCAGGTCGATAATGGGGAAGGCGCCAGCCTGCTCAAGGCTTGAGAGGCTGCCGACAAATTCATAGCTCTGGTGGACAGCACCGGCCAAGCAACCGCTGACGATGCCCACCGCAATGCCGTCACGACTGGCCTCGGCAACGGCTTCAACCCAGTTCGGTGGCACGTGCCCGCGGCCCAACCCTTCGATGACGATGCCCCGAGCGCCGCTAACGATGGATGCACGCAACAAGTCAGGAGCTGCATCGAGATAGGCGGTGACGATATCGACACGGGGTAGCGCGCCGGTTGTTTTAAGCGGAAGGGAAGCAGGCGACACGGGGCGATTGAAAATGCGCACCTCGTCACCGTCCACGTAGCCCAGTGGCCCGGTCGTCGGAGCGGCGAATCCGTGGAGTTGGTAGGTAGACACCTTACGCACGTGTCGGGCGCTGAAGATGGTCTGATTGAAGACCACCAGGGTTCCCAGGCCACGAGCCGCTGGCGATGCCGCGACCTGGATGGCATCGGCAATGTTGCCGAACGCATCTGTACCCGCCTGGTGCGGGGCGCGCTGGGAACCAGTGATCACCACGGTCGGCCCGGGCGCTAGTGTGATATCGAGAAAGTAGGCGGTGTCTTCGAGGGTATCGGTGCCGTGGGTAATGACGATGCCCTCGACGTCATCGGTTTTCGCCAACTCGGCACAGCGGCGATGTAGCGTTATCAAATCAGCCAGGGTGATGGCGTTGCTGGGCTTTTGCAGGACGGACTCGACGTCGACCCTTGAGCGGTGGCGCTCTGTTAGTCCGGCGCGGGCTAGCAATGCGTCTCCCGCGATGGCGCCTGAGCGACTGCGGCCAGAGGCACCTGGCTCGCTGGCGATGGTGCCCCCAGTCGTGAGCACGACGATTCGAGATTCTGACATCTGCGTATATCCATTTTTGTTTTAATCAGACATCTGATGTCTGATGTCATGCCTCATGCTAGGCTGACCCTGTTCGCCATTGCAAGCCTAAAAGAGCGCACAAGTGCCGAGGGGCTAGCAGCGGTGGATGCGTCCGTCAGGTGGAAAATCGCCGTGGGCCGGGGGTGACGCCGAGAGGTAGGCTGTTTTCTTGAGCCGGCAGCAGTGCTCCAATACGCATGAAAAAGCAAAATGGTGCGTTAAGAGCGTTGGCCGTTAGCAAGAATGTTCCTGCGGCCTCTCCGGCTGGTGCCTCCGCTAGGGCACGAGATGCCCTAGCGGAGGCGCGCGTAGAGCCGGGTGAGAGCAACGTGCAGGGACGCGGCGGAATCTCGGCATGATACCGGGCGGTTAACGTCATCGATCGGAAATTCTAACAACGAGACGCCAGAATGAGTTTCAAACGCCAGCCAAGGACACCAACCGGTGAGTCCTTCGGAGGATCCATCGATCGCAGTTCTGTCGCGCTGCAGTTGCTGGAACGGATAAAAGTCGCGCTGATCAGTGGCGAGTTGCAACCCGGTGACTATTTACCTTCGGAGACCGAACTGACCCAGACCCTGGGGATAGGAAAATCCAGCGTGCGCGAAGCAGTAAAGATGCTTCAGGCCATTGGTATTGTCGAAGTGCGTCGAGGCCAGGGCACCATGATTCGCAAGGAACCCGGTGACCCCTTGGTCGACCCGATGGCTTTCGGAATGATCTTGGCCCGCGGTATGACCCGCGATGTACTGGAGTTTCGCCACATGTTCGAGCCTGCCTATACCCTGCAGGCGATGGCGAACGCGACTCCCCAGGACCATCAGAACATTCAGGCTGCTATTGATGCCATGGAAGAGGCGATCGAACGCGGTGAGCAGGCTGCTTGGCATGATGCGGCTTTCCATCGGGCTATTCTTCACGCCACCCACAACCCGATGACAGTTCGGGTAGGCGAAACCCTGATCGAGTTGGTACAGGCCGGCCTGGAGACGTCCATGCAAACCCTACCGAAGGTCGCGCTGAAAGATCACAAGGCCATCTACGCCGCGGTCAAAGCCGGCGATGAAGGTGGCGTTAGAGATGCGATCAGGGTCAGCAGTGAAAGCTGGGAGACGACCCTGACGTACCTGGAGGAAGAAGGCGAGGGGTAATCTATGCCCCCTATGACGGTCAGCGCCCCTGGGCTCCACGGCGCAGCCAGTCATGAACGAAGGCGAGCTTGCGCCGAGCGGGCTCTGACAGCACAAAGGGATAGAGGTCCGAAAGTCCCATCGAGCGATTGATGTGGTTGACCCCGATCGTCAGGGAGGCCGCGACCGTGATCAGGCGCTCGGCATCGGTTTCGGCGTAGGGGTCCCAGTTTCTGTCGGGCAGCTCCGGCGACGAGAGGCCGGCGGCAACGAAGCTGTCGGCGATATCCGTCAGGTGGAGCAGATGGGCGCAAGTTTCGGCCCAGTCCTCGTGTGGGTGAGCGGAGGCGTAGGTGGTCAGGAAGTTGGCCTTCCAGTCGGGCGGCGGGCCGTTGGTGTAGTGGGTCTGCAGGGCGCTGGTGTAATCCGCTTGTTCATCGCCGAACATGGCACGGAAGGCATCGAGAAAATCGTGGCGCAGGCTGAGCCGCCACCACAGCATATGGGCGATTTCGTGGCGCATGTGGCCAATCATGGTGCGATAGGGCTCATCCAGTGCCTGTCGACGGCTCACGCGCAGCACCGGGTCTGCCTCGGTGACGCTGATGGTGATCACCCCATTGATGTGGCCCATGGGAACCGGCGTCGCGCCCTCGGCGAGCAGGTGAAAGACCGGGCGGGTGCCGGGGTCTTCGGGGCGAAACCAGTGCCAGCGCCCGAGATTGTCCAGGGCCCAGCGCTTGGCCGCTTCGGTCTGTGCCCAATTCAGCATTGCGTTGGGTAGCGAGGGGTCCGGGGCAAGCGCTGTCATGGCGCAGGACTGGCAGAAGGCACCCTGACTCGGTGCGATCCAGTTGCAGCCGATGACCTCACGATTGGCGCAGAAGGGCGGCATCGGCAGGAAGGCGCGTGCCTGGGGGTCATAGGCGACCGGGGTACCATCGGCGGTGGTCAGGTTGTCGAACCACAGCGAGCCGGCACCGACCGGATTGGAGAAGACGCGCATACGGAAAAGCTCCGATAGTGGACAGGGATATAGCGGGTTGTCGCGGTACGGGGCAGTAGCGATGTCAGCCGTTGGTGATGGCGCACTCCCAATCTATGCGGGTTTCCGTCGATGTGCCAGGCCTGGGCGTCATCGTTGGGTGCCTGTGCACGGCGTCGTCTCGACGCCGGAGCGCCCCCTCGCCCGTAGCGCCGCGTGGGCGTGTCGGACATCATAGGCGCCGGGCGCTCTGCAGGGCGTCGTTGGGGGCGTCGAAGAGGGCGTCGCAGAGAGCGTCGAATCCGCGCCTCGGCCAGGGACGTCTCGCGGTGCCACACCACCCGAGCCAAAAAAAGACCCCGGCGCGAGTCCGGGGCCAAAGGCAAGCTGGCGGATGACAGCAGGGTCAGGAACGGTGATCGATGGCGGGCGTTGGCTCCTCGCTGGCGCCCCGCGCGCGACGCTCGACCACACGCCTTACGCCGACATAAAACAGCGGCGTCAGCAGTAGGCCGAAGACGGTGACGCCGATCATGCCGTAGAACACCGCCACGCCCATGGCCTGGCGCATCTCGCTGCCGGCGCCGGTGGCCAGCATCAGCGGGATGACGCCGGCGGTGAAGGCCACCGAGGTCATCAGGATCGGGCGTAGTCGCAGGCGGCAGGCGGTGAGCACCGCCTCCAGGCGTGAGTGCCCGGCGTTTTGCTGTTCGCGGGCGAACTCGACCAGCAGGATCGCGTTCTTGCAGGCCAGCGCCACCAGCACGATCAGGCCAATTCGGGTGAAGATGTTGTTGTCGCCGCCGGTGAGCCATACGCCGGCCATGGCCGAGAGCAGCGTCATGGGCACGATCAGGATGATCGAGAACGGCAGCGACCAGCTCTCGTACTGGGCGGCGAGCACCAGGAAGACCAGCAGCACCACCAGCGGAAAGACGTAGATCATGGTGTTGCCGGCCAGCACCTGCTGGTAGGTCACTTCGGTCCATTCATAGCCCACGCCCGAGGGCAGGGTAGCCGCCAGCACCTCCTCGATGGCCTGCTTGGCCTGGTCGCTCGAGTAGCCTGGCGCCGGCGAGCCGTTGATGTCGGCGCTGACGAAGGTGTTGTAGTGCATGACCCTATCCGGTCCCGTGGCCGGGCTGATCTCGACGAAGCTGCCGAGCGGAATCATGCGGCCGTCGTTGCTGCGCACCTTGAGCTGGGAGATCGCTTGGGCATCGAGGCGATACTCGGCGTCGGCCTGGGCACGCACCTGATAGGTACGGCCGAAACGGTTGATGTCGTTGACGTACAGCGAGCCCAGGTAGATCTGCAGGGTGTCGAACACGGCGTCGAGGGACAGGTTCATGATCATGGCCTGCTCGCGGTCCACGTCGACATCGAACTGCGGCACCTGAATGCGAAAGCTCGAATAGACGCCGGCCAGGCGCGGGTCCTGGTTGGCCGCCGTGACGACCTGCTGGGTGGCGTCGAAGAGCCCGGTAAAGCCGACGTTGCCGCGGTCTTCAAGCTGCAGCTTGAAGCCGCCGGTGGTGCCGAGCCCGAGGATGGGCGGTGGCGGAAAGACCGCCACGTAGGCTTCGTCGATCTGGCCGAATTCGGCGTTGAGCTTGGCCGCGATGGCGCTCGCCGACAGTGCCGGCGAGCGGCGCTGCTCGAAGTCCTCAAGCGTAGTGAACACGATGCCGGAGTTGGAGGCATTGACGAAGCCGTTCACCGACAGGCCCGGGAAGGCGACGGTGTGGGCAACGCCGGGCGTCTGCAGGGCGATCTCCTGCATTTCGCTGACGACGTCGCTGGTGCGGTCGAGGCTCGCCGCATCCGGCAACTGAGCCATGGCCACCAGGTACTGCTTGTCCTGTGACGGAATGAATCCCCCCGGCACCTCGTCAAACAGCTTGCCGGTCAGCCCGAGCAGCGCCAGATAGCCAAGGCCGACGATCAGCCCGAAGCGCATCAGGCGGCGGATCAGGCCGGTGTAGCCGCGCGACAGGGTGGCGAAGGCGCGGTTGAAAGGGGCGAACAGCCAGCGTCCGAACAGCGCATCGACGACGCGAGTGAGCAGATCCGGCTTGGCGCCATGGGGTTTTAACAGCAGCGCCGCGAGCGCCGGCGATAGCGTCAGCGAGTTGAAGGCCGAGATCAGCGTCGAGATCGTGATGGTCAGGGCAAACTGCTGATAGAACTGCCCGGTCAGGCCGCTGATAAAGGCGGTCGGCACGAAGACCGCCGTCAGCACCAGGGCGATGGCGATGATCGGCCCGCTGACCTCGCGCATGGCGATATGAGTCGCTTCAACCGGCGAGTGGCCGAGCTCGATGTTGCGCTCGACGTTCTCGACCACCACGATGGCGTCGTCGACGACGATACCGATGGCCAGTACCAGGCCGAACAGCGACAGCGTATTGATCGAGACGCCGATCATCTGCATCGCCGCGAAGGTGCCGATCAACGACACCGGCACCGCGATGAGCGGAATCAGCGACGCCCGCCAGGTCTGCAGGAACAGCACCACGACCACGACCACTAGCAGGATCGCTTCGAGCAGGGTGTGGATCACCGCCTCGATGGAGCCACGCACGAACACTGTCGGATCGTAGACGATGTCGTAGCTGACACCGTCGGGAAAGTCGCTCTGGGCCTCGTTCATGTAGGCGCGCACCGAGTCGGACAGGGCGATGGCATTGGAGCCGGGGCGCTGGAACACCGGCATGGCCACGGCATCCTTGCCATCGAGCTGGGCGCGCAGCGCGTACTGATCGGCGCCGAGCTCCACCCGAGCCACATCACCCAGGCGAGTGATACGCCCAGAGTCATCGACGCGGATCACGACGTTGCGAAATTCCTCCGGCGATGACAGTCGGCCCTTGACGTTCAGAAGACGCTGGAACTGGCTTTCATTGGGGGCCGGCTGGGCGCCCAGACTGCCGGCGGCAACCTGTTGGTTCTGAGCGCGCAGCGCCGTCACCACGTCGCTGGCGCTCAACCCGCGAGAGGCAATGGCCGCGGGGTCGAGCCACACACGCATGGCGTACTCGCCGGCACCGAACAGCTGAGCGTCGCCGACGCCATCGAGGCGCGCGATATCGTCCTGCAGATTGAGGCGAGCATAGTTGGACAGCCACAGTTGATCATAGCGTCCATCGGGGGAGGTGAGGTGCACCACCATGGTCAGGTTGGGTGATGACTTCTCGGTGGTGACGCCGAGTGCTTGCACTTCTTGGGGCAGACGCGGCGTGGCGCGGGCCACGCGGTTCTGCACATTGACCTGGGCCTTGTCCAGGTCGGTGCCGAGCCCGAATGTCACCGTCAGCGTCAGGTTGCCGTCGGCGGTGGACTGGGAGTCCATGTAGAGCATGCCTTCCACCCCGGTGATTTCCTGCTCCAGGGGGGTGGCGACGGTCTTGGCGATGACTTCGGGGTTGGCGCCGGGGTAGTTGGCCTTGACCACCACCGTTGGTGGCACGACTTCGGGATACTCCGAGACCGGCAGCTTGAACAGCGCCAAGGCCCCCGCCACGACGATCAGGATCGACAGCACCGTGGCGAACACCGGACGGCGGATGAAGAAGCTCGACAGGTTCATGTGCGCTCCCGAGCGGTGGCGCTCTGGCCGCCATCGGCGGCAAGCGAGGCCGGAGATTCGCCCGCGCGGGCCGGCAACCGCTCGGCCAGGCGATCGGTGCGCTCGCGCAGCTGCTCGAGGGGCGCCCGGTCGGGGCCGTCGACGGCCTGGGGCGTCACCGCCATGCCCGGGCCGAACTTCGACGGCCCTGCGGCAACGACGCGCTCGCCACCATCGAGGCCCGAGGTCACTTCGCGCCAGGCACCGAAGCGGCTGCCGGTGGTGATCGTGCGGTAGGCGAGGGTGCCGTCTTCGGCGGCGATGAGCACGAACTGGGCATCGAGATCGGTGCCGATGGTGCGGTCGGGCACCAGCACGCCGTCGGTCTGGCGGGCCGCGGCGAGCCGGACGCGGGCGAAGGCGCCGGGGCGCAGCGATGGATCCTGGGCGCTGAACCGCGCCCTTACGCGCAGGGTGCCGGTGTCTTGATCGACCTGGTTGTCGATGAAGTCGAGACTCGCCTCGAAGGAAAAGTCATCCTGGCCCGCCAGCTGCAGCTCCACCGGCCAGCCGCTTGCGGCGCTGACCCCGGCAAAGTGGCGATTCCAGGTGCGCTCGTCGATGTCGAAGTAGGCGTCCACCGCGTCGGTGCTGACCAGGGTGGTCAATACGCTTTGCCCCGCGCTGACGACGTTGCCCGCGGTCAGTTGAGCGCTCGATACCTGACCGCTGATCGGAGACGTTACCACCGCGTAGTCAAGGGCTAGCCGGGCGCTATCGAGCTGCGCCTGCAGCGACGCCACCTGAGCGCCTTGCGCCTGGGCATTGGCGTGTCTGGCCTCGGCTTCTTCTCGCGCCATCAGGTTGCGGCCGACCAGCTGGCTGGCGCGGCGGGATTCGCCGTTGGCGTGGGCCTGTTCCGCCTTGCCGCGGGCGAGTTCGGCGTCGAGTTCACGCACCCTTGCCTCGAAAGGCGCCGTATCCAGGCGCACCAGCGGCTGACCTTTCTCCACCCGAGAGCCTTCCGCGAACAGCACCTCGGCCACCTGACCGCTGACCCGCGGGCGCAGGGTGACTCGCTCGGGGGCCTCCAGGCGCGTGGTGTACTGGTACCAGGTGGCGATCGGCTGGCGCACCGCCTCGACGACTTCTACCGTGGGCGGCGCCGAGGCGGCAGCGGCGGTTGCGGTCTCGCCCTGGCTTGGCTCACAACCGCCAAGCAGCAGCGCGAGGGAGGCGGGGGCTAGCAGCAACAGGCCACGACGAGCAAGATGTGACGGGCGCAGCGAGGAGGATGAGGCCGAGGCGGGCGATCGCATGGCGCCGCCGCCCTGGGGGCTTCTGTGTTGCATCAGGCGACTCCTGAAAGTGAGGATCGCCAGTGTAAGCATTCAATGAGGGTTGTATTAGACCGGTTGGTCGCACATTATTGTTGCCTGAAATGCACGCAAGCGTGCGCGAACCGTCACTGCGCCCCTCGGTGATCTCTGCGACGGAAAATAGCGACGAACCAAAGAGGCAAGAGACAGCCGTGGATACCCCGAGTCGTTTACTACTGCTGGTCGATGTCGCCGAGCTTGGCAGCTTTTCCGAAGCGGCCAAGCGCCGCGAGATGGATCGATCGGTGGTCTCCAAGCACATTGCCCGGCTCGAGCAGGACCTGGGGGTGCGGCTGTTGAATCGCTCGACGCGCTCGCTGTCATTGACCGACGCCGGCCTTGCCATGCTCGATCAAGGCCGCTCGCTCAGGGAGTGGATGTACAACACCCAGGCGCTGGCCGAGAACCTGCAAGAGCGTCCCACCGGGCGGCTAAGAATCAGTGCGCCGGGGATCCTCGGGCGCTGTATCGGCTTCGAGGCGCTGCGCCGCTTTCGCCGCCTCTATCCCGACGTGGAGGTCGACCTGCAGCTGGAGGAGCGCCGGGTCGACGTGATCGGTGACGGCTATGACCTGGCCCTGCGGGTGGGGGATCTGGAAGACTCGAACCTGATCGCCGTGCCCCTGGCACCGAACCCGCTGTTGATCGGGGCGAGTCCGGAGTTCATCGAGCGTCACGGCGAACCCAAGGATCTTGCGACCCTGTCTCGGCTGCCGGCGCTGACCTGGTTGACGCAGCAGACTCAGCTCGACTTTCTGCCGTACCGTGACGCCAATGGCCACGAGCAAAGGCTCGTTCTGAACAGCCAGATTCGCACCAGCGAGGTGGAAATCATCAAGCGCGGCGTGATTGACGGCATGGGCATCGGCGTGCTGCCGGCGTTTGCGATCTACGACGAGGTCAGTGATGGTCGCATCGTGCCGATCATGACCGACTTGCCGCTAGAGGACTTCGGCACCATCACCTTGCTCTACCCGCATCGGGACATGCCGCTCAGAACCCGGCGTTTCATCGATATTCTGATGGACATCATCGGCACGCCGCCGAAATGGGAAACCCACATTCCCGGCTTCGGTCAGATGTATGGCAAGGGCCAGGCCAAGTATGATGGAGTGCCGCTGGCCTCGTGAGGGGCCGGACAGACAAGGCGACCCCTTGGTCAGGTGGGGTGGCACTACCCACGGGCGTTGGCCGTTGTGGTGGCCCGTCGAGGTAGGGGCCCGGATTTCACTTATCGAATCGGAGTGTGACATGAACCACGAGATGCCCTCCCAGGAAGTGATCCTCGCCGGTGAAGAGCTCGGCGAGCATCGCGACCATTACTCTGACGAGCGTTTCTGGACCAAGATCGGCCGCTACGCCAGGGTCGCCGGTGAAGCGACGCTGTCTCGGGCGCTCATGCTCTACTACGCCGCCCGTGACAAGGACACCCCGGTATGGGCCAAGACTACCATCTATGGCGCGCTGGGCTACTTCATCTCGCCGCTGGATGCCCTGCCAGACCTGACCCCATTGATCGGTTATACCGACGACATGGGCATGTTGGCCGTCGCCCTGATGACCGTCGCCAGCTACGTGAAGGACGAGCACAAGCAGAAGGCCAGCATCACGCTCAAGCGCTGGTTTCCCTGATCAGCTCTCGATCTCCGTGACCACCCTTCCGACGGCCTTGCCCTCGTCGACCAGGGAAACGAGACTTCCACGTGTCTGGCCGAGAGGTTCTTCACAGACACAGCAATGCCACCTTCTTCGTGGTGGTATGTCGAGGCCTCGGATCGCGGATGATGGGTCCGTCGCGCGCTGAACGTGACCGGTAATCGGCGACGACCTCACGATTTTCTCTACTCCTGCACCCGTTCATTGGCGCCTCTGGAAGCCACGGGTGGTGGAAAGTGCTTCGCGCTTGATCGTGGCAGACGTTTATTGTATCCGACGTCAACTATGCTGATCGACCAGAGTCATTGTCGCTCTGTATCTCGCTGATATAGGCTTATGTCGCCGATACTTCGGCCTCATTTCATTCGACGACGGGAAGGATTCATGTCACGACACCTTTTACTTGCCTCTTTATTGATCGCGGTCTCCACCAGCGCCTGGGCCAACGACCTTAAGCCTGGACAGTGGGAAATCACCCAGAGCCTGACAGGCGAACAGCTACCTGAGCAGATGGCCCAGGAGACGACAGAGACGCAGTGCATGACCGCGGAAGAATCCGATGACATGGCGGCGACGATGCGCAAGGACTGGATGGCATCCGGCTGTGAGGACATCAATATCAGCCGCGACGGCGATGTCATTGATGCGCAGGCATCTTGCCCCTCCGCCGCTCGCACGACCACCTTCGATGCCGATATCACCTTGCACAGCGATGAGCACTTCACTACCGCGATCAAGATGGACAACGGCCAGCAGGTAACCATTCAGCAGGAAGGCCAGTGGATCGGTGAGAACTGCGAAGGCTAGGCGAAACACCTTGCCGGCACCAACTGGTGCATAAGAAAGTCCGGCACTTCGGCGGGCTTTCTATTTCTACCCTGAGCGAGACAGTTGGCGGTGCCTGTCAAGGCACTTGGAAGACGTGTTGATGCTGCTTCTAACGGCTGATCCACCTGGTGAAGCTTCGGAGCGCGGAGGCGTACAGGACTTCTGTGACAGGAGGATACTCCACAGGCGGTCGCGCCAGCTTGCGGACGACGATCAGGGCGAGGCGCCGGGTAATCAGGCTCCGATAGCGGGGCAGTATTACACAGGACATAAATGGTGCCCTCTGCAGGACTGATACAGGCCCGTGGTTGGTGGGCTGGCAGGTAGCATCAGCTTTCACCATACATCAGGCCATACACGTTGCTGTCGACTGGGGCTGTGCGGAAGCCGAAAACCTCAGCAATGGTAGCACGCCATGGGCTAGCGTATAGCAGGTAGGATTGACGGGAACTGACCCAGTCGAACAGTTAGAAATGGGGATTCTTGCGTGTTGGAACCTGAAGAGATTGAAGTGATTCATTTAGCTTCTGGAGACAGAACAGAACGGTTATTTATTACCAACCGCATGAGGTAGTACGCAGAAAGCAGAGTGGGGTCGTGGGAAGCAGGCCAGGAGGAGGACACTACGAAGATGCCAATGGAGAGCACCTGAATAGAGAGGGAGATAGGTTTGAGAGCCTAGACGGCGTTATCTATGAGGCGGTGAAGCCGTCTACGGGCTAAAGCTCAGATCGGGTGGCATGAGCCACATTCCACTTGGACTAGCCCCGCTCTATCAGCCCCGCATCATCATTCTTCACGCTGCCGACACGCTTGCTCACTGCCCAGTGGGTGAGGGCGTCGGCTTCGATGTGCTTCACGGCACTGCGCAGCGTCTCCCTGTCGGTCAGGTCGGGATCGAGCCACAGCGGAAGGCTTTCGCTTGTCAGGCACAGAGGCATCCTGTCGTGAACGTCACGGGCCGATCCGCGAGCAGGCTCGGTGATGA